>Ga0316207_10000036_pt1 | contig 293031 bp, 266 predicted proteins | sample 6weekpyrite_MG_FD_204943 | JGI IMG/M metagenome (GOLD analysis project Ga0316207, IMG submission 204943) | Microbial mat bacterial communities from mineral coupon in-situ incubated in ocean water Damariscotta River, Maine, United States -... | ecosystem: Environmental > Aquatic > Marine >... | reverse complement strand
GTATTCCTCTTGTTGATGTTATGGGGATAACCCAACAAGAAATATCATGCGTAGATGCTTATGACAACGGCATAGCCATTGTCCAAGCCACCGCCTTAGGCGGTGGATATACAAGATTGATTATAGTAGCTGAAGCAAAGAAATAAGACCTTAAACACTTAAGAAAAGAATGCATTATTCCGCTAATTTCAATAATTACACAGTTTCACGATACTCCTTCGATGTCCACTAACTCTTCAAAATCCGTTTTAACTTATCATTTAACATTAAGTGATAATCGAACGCTCGAGTATCATTTTAATCAAAGCGAAGAAGGCATACGCTTGGTCGAAGCCGATAATTTAGTTCCAGAAAACTGGATGGCATTAGAACACCATCAATGCAGCAATTGCACTCTCAATAAGAAAGAGCAACCGTTATGCCCCATTGCAACTAATCTGTCGGTATTATTAAAAGACTGGCACGATAGCATTTCTTATGACGAGGTTGAATTGAATGTTGTATCAAAGCTAAGAACTACTTCTGCTACTACAACTGCTCAAAAAGCACTTAGCTCACTTTTAGGTTTGATAATGGCGACCAGTGATTGCCCCCGAACACAATTTTTCAGACCTATGGCTCAATTTCATTTGCCATTGGCAAGCTCAGAAGAGACTTCATTCCGGGCAATATCCACCCACTTGATAACACAGTTTTTTAGAAAATTGGATGGACAGAAAAATATTGAATTTGATTTACAAGGATTATTAGACATCTACAATAACATGCATACTGTTAATGTCTTTTTGAAAAAGCGACTGGAATCTGCTGTGGAAAAAGATGCTGCTTTAAATGCTGTGGTTATTCTTGACTTATTCGCTATTACATTACCCACTTATCTCGATGACGAATTAGAAAAACTGAAACCATTATTTTCTATTCTTGTTTCAAACATAGAGACCTAAAGTGTTCTGCTCTAAATCTCTAATATTATAATTTAATATTTTCTTGAACTTAACCCAACCAACTAAGACTCACTTAATCCTGAATTGCCACACCAACTTCTAAAGCCTCAAACCAATCCAGAAATCGATGAACATTATCACCTTTAAATAATCGCCCATGTTGAGGCGCTAGAATATCAATATCAAGTTGACGAACTCGCTTGATCCAATCATTTTTTGCTTTATTAGATGGCATCCAACGCTGATGAAACATTTGCATCTTATCAATATGAGAATCAAAGTCTTCAACAAACATATCCGCGCCGGGCGGCTCGAGCGCAGCACCCACATCACCACTCATTAGAATTCTAGCTTGTGAATCGTAGACGTGAAAATTTCCCGAAGAATGAAGGTAATGTGCGGGAATGATATTTAATTTAACTGTGCCCAAATTAATAACCCCACCCTCATCAGGAATCGGGACATACTCAATGTTATTCAATCCGAAGTGACGAATAAATCCCTCCCATAGCCAAGGAGAGTGCAGTTTCGCAGTAGGCAATGCCTGATCCCATAAACCAAGTGACGAAATAATGTCTGGATCCTGGTGAGAAGCAAACAAATCAGTTATTTGCTCCACCGCAACATGATGGAGCAGAGAACCCAACATGCTTGAAAATATTTCAATACCTCCGGGATCTAACACCAATGCTCTATCATGAGTTTTAACTAAATATTGGTTGGTATCAATAATGCCATCCGGCTTATTGGGATCACGGCCAAACACTATCCATTGATAACCGCGATCAAACAATTCAACTGATTTCATAATTAACTTTCCGCTTCCATTCCTGAACTGCTTGTACTAAACGATTTTGAGAAACTTTAACCCGCTCTCGTATTACTTCACACGACGCTTCTATATCATTTGCTATAGATTCTAAATTTGCACGATACTCTTCTGCATTCACTGCCTCAATGCGAGAATTACTCACTATCACATTCGCAACAGCCATACGCTGCCCTATATCATCCAATAGGTTCTGCAGCATTTTAGAAAACTTTATAAGCTTTACATGCCCCTCATAACGACGATTTCTAACTCTCGACACCGATGCTTCGAGGGATCCAATATATTTTGAATTTTGTGAGTTAATTGTCACCTCAAGAAATTTCTCGTATGATTCCTGATTGCGCAAATCGCTAATAGCAATTGTAGACAACTCGACGGATTCTGCGTTAATTCGATTGACTAACTTCATCGTCTCCACGGACATTTCATCAATAAAATCGGTAATGGGAGAAAAACCTCTGGCCTTTGCCCCAGCTCGATTTGCGATAGCTTTAGCATTTTTCACACTAATAGACATTTCTTTCGCGATTTGGGAAACTGTTGCTAACTCTGCAGCTACGCTAGCGGAAGAAACAAATGCTGGTTCTTGAATATCCATCTAATTTTATTTTCTTAATTCATTAAAATCTAAAACAACCAATGAGATATCATCGGTCGGCTCAATACCTTCCATAAATAACTCTACATCTTGCTGAATCGCATCGAATACATTTTCACTATTTTTAGTTGACCCTATACACTTCAACAACCTTTCTTCTGAATACATATCTCCCCTGGGGTTTTCTGCTTCAGTAATGCCATCACTGTAAATGATTATCGCGCTACCCCGCTTAGTATTAATTTCAATAGAATCGCAAGTTGTAGCGCCACCCATTACACCCAACGGTACGCCCGCAGATGGAAACTCCTGTACTATACTTCGATTTTCATCAACAAGATAACCACTGGGTAGTCCGGCGTTCCAAATAGTTAATTTATTTTCGCCTGGTACGTAGTCCAACATTATCGCTGCACAATACCTTCCGGTGGGCAATATTTGGTGCATTTTTGCATTTACTTCATTAATAATCATTTGTGCGTCAAACGACTTTTTGGTCATGCTCCTAAAAAGGTCTGCGACAAATACGGTTCCAATAGCGGCTGGCAAGCCGTGGCCAGTGAAATCACAAAGCAAGACATAAATGTGACCATTATCCAAAGTTTTAAATAACCTTGTATCACCTGAAAAGTGACCAGGGGATGAAGCCCAACATGACAACCCTTCAATTTCATCATTGCCATTATTGATAACAGAATTAAAAACATGCTTAGATGTCTCTAGTTCTTCTTCCATTTTTTGCTGATATTCCCCCAACGTTTGATACATTGTTCGAATACGTTGATAGGACATCAATTTTGAATTAAGAATTATGGGATGCACCGGCTTCGTTAGAAAATCATCCCCACCTGAAGATATACACCGTGCGAGCGTTTCATTGTCTGAGATTGATGTAAGAAAAATGATGGGAATAAATTTATTTTTGCTTTTCTCTTTCATCATTCGCGAAGCTTCATACCCCGCAATTTTCGGCATGATAACATCAATAATCACCAAATCCGGCATGACATCAGCAAATATATCAATTGCTTTTTGACCATCTTCTGCCTCAAATACTTCATGTCCACGAGAGGTTAAAAATAACCTGAGCTGGGAGCGGCTATCTAAATCATCGTCTGCCAGTAAAATTCGCATCGGATCGATTTTCATATTCCCAATCATGGCATCCATATTTTCAACGTCATCGACATCTAGACCATTGTCTGCCTCCTCTGCATCAATTGCGTTTAAGGAGTTTTCCAAGCCTCTGATAAGATTATTTACTGCGTCGACCTGTTTATTCTCAAAAATATCATTCGCTGCACTATGATCTTTCACATAGTTTTCTAATTCTTTTGCTCTTTTGCTTGTATTAACTTGATCAAATGTCGCACCCGAACCTGCCAAGCTGTGAGCCATGCGATGCAATTCTTCCAATTTTTCATTTGTTTTTTGCTCATAGATAGCTAACCAAAGGTCGCGTATATTGCCAATTTTGTCTGGCAATGAAGCAACAAAATTTTCTTTTAGAATTGCTAATTGTTTTTGCATTTCACTTGACATAAAGAATTCTCTAATGAAGCTTCATTATTATCGTATTCATTCGATGAAACTGAAATCGTGATCTCATTAATTCGATAATCCTGATATTGTTTCGTCAGCCCAACCTATCGCTTCAATATAACTATTTTTCAATGATTTAGGCGTTATTGTACCTGCTTTCATGGCTTCCCAATCACCGTGCTCATAGGCAATTGAAACTTTTAACACCTTACCTTCTTTTCCTTTATACTTGAGCAATGCATCTTTTAATTCCTTTCGAATCGGAATTGATTTTAAAATTTCATCCATTTCTTGATCTAACATGACATCCAACATGGAAAACATGCCAACCAGAAAATAATCATCAGAATTCTCTTGTTTAATTATTTTCGCAAGAAGCTCACACATTTTCGCACGGGTTAGAACTTTTTGAATAATATCCGTTGATTTGCTTGATAACCCAGACAACACGACAAGTGTCATCCAATGTTTTAGCGTGTCAAGACCAAGCAGCATTACAGCTTGTTTTATCGATGTAACTTCTGTACCTAAATTAAATCCCGGGGAGTTAATATATCGAAGGATTTTATAACTTAACGACGCGTCCGTTTTAATTAGCTCTTGAAGCTCGTCAACTTCAACACTTGTATCTTGCAATCGATTGATTAGTTGTAGAATAGCAACTTTATTCGCGGGCATTTTCTGCCCTTTAATTATTACCGGCTTTTCTAAAAAATACCCCTGATAATAGTCAAATCCGAGCACCTTGCAGAACTCAAATTCTTCGAGAGTTTCCACTTTTTCCGCTAGCAACTTAACCATGGTTCGCAGCTTCAAGTCCTTTACATGCTTCGTTAATTCCTCTCGACTAATTTGCATCAAATCTATTTTAATAATGTCGGCATAAGGGATTAATGACATAAACTCCTCTTCGAAGACAAAATCATCAAGTGCTATCATATAACCCTTATCTTTTAAGTCTTGAATCCCTTTCTTTACAGCCGGAGTGGGTTTAATGTCTTCTAGAATTTCAACAACAATAGTTTCCGTAGGAAATGGTATTGCAATGCTACCATCAACAAATTGCTCAGTCATATTAATGAAAGCACGCTTTTCACCAACAATATGGTCCAAGCCAATTTCTAAAAACGCATTGAGCATAACTTCAGAAGTTGCTTTATTGCCATCAAACTTATCAGGTGCAAAATTTTTCTGATGAGATGGACGATAGAGCAATTCGTAGGCAAACACCTCCAATTCACTATTATAGATAGTTTGTCGTCCAACCAAAGCCGAGTTTTTATTATTCGATTCTTTGGGTGATTCTGAAATAACTTGTGCTGATTCCAATTGCCTTTACTCAATTTCGCTTGATCTAAAAGAGTATCGACAGGCCAAATTGAATCTTTACTCTAATCAAGAGCAAAGTTATTGAATAATCAAGAGATTAAGAATTAGTCTATTGGAGGTTTGAGAGGGGTTAAAAAAGAAAAAGGCGCCATAAGCGCCTTTTCCTCAGAATTTATGGATAATTACTTGTAATAATTAATCATCCCTTCTAATGACGTTACTTTAATCTTAGATGCATGTCCTGCACATCCGAAAGCCTCATAACGTGCCTTGCAAATTTCGGACATCGCCTCAGTAGATGCCTTTAGAAATTTTCGTGGGTCAAAGTTAGACTTATTTTCGGCTAAAAATTTTCGGACAGAACCGGTTGAAGCCATACGTAAATCAGTATCGATATTTACTTTACGAACGCCATGCTTTATACCTTCAACAATTTCTTCAACAGGAACGCCATAAGTTTGCCCCATATCGCCACCATAATTATTGATAATTTCTAACCAATCTTGTGGAACAGAGGAAGATCCATGCATAACGAGATGGGTGTTCGGGATCTTTTCATGAATTTCTTTAATTCGCTTAATGGCCAAAATATCACCTGTTGGAGGACGGGTAAATTTGTACGCACCATGACTTGTGCCAATAGCAATCGCGAGGGCGTCAACGTTGGTTTTTTCAACAAAATCTTTGGCCTCCTCTGGATCAGTTAATAATTGATCCATATCCAATTTACCTTCCGCACCATGGCCATCTTCTTCGCCCATTTCACCGGTTTCCAAAGAACCCAAGCAGCCCAGCTCACCTTCAACTGAAACACCACCAGCATGAGCCATATCAACCACTGTTCTAGTAACATCAACATTGTATTCGTAAGAGGAAGGCGTTTTCATGTCAGCCATTAAAGAACCATCCATCATTACTGAGCTAAAACCAGATTGAATGGAACGCAAACATACAGCTGGCTCAGAGCCGTGATCTTGATGCATAACCACAGGAATATGCGGATATTGCTCAATTGCAGCTGAAATTAGGTGACGAAGAAACGGCTCACCTGCATAAGAACGTGCGCCCGCTGAACCTTGCATAATAACCGGCGAATCAACCGCATCGGCAGCTTTCATGATGGCCTGTACTTGCTCCATATTGTTTACGTTAAAAGCTGGCAAACCAAAGTTATTTTCTGCCGCATAATCTAACAATTCTCGCATTGATATTAATGCCATGTTTATCTCCTATTAATATAAATTAAACGTATTTCTAAATCGTTTTGGTCATTCGTCAACTTTCACCAACTCGCCGACTTTAACAACCTTCATGGCATTGGCTCCACCACCAACACCCATAAAATCACCCTTAGTAATAATGACATAATCACCATTACGCACAGCGCCACGTCGCATTAACTCATCTATTGCATCTCTATTTATTTTCGGATGACTACTAGAGTCAGGTTTGAAACTGATAGGATAGACGCCACGGTATAAAGTTACTTTACGTCTCGTTTCAACATGGCTAGTAAGTGCATATATAGGACGGTCCGAACTGATTCGTGACATCCATAAAGCGGTAGCGCCTGATTCAGTTAAAGCCGCAATGGCTTTTACATCTAAATGATTTGCGGTGTACATAGCTGCCATCGCTATGGCTTCATCCACTCGTTCAAATTTGGTATTGATTCGATGGTCTGAGACTTTTACATCATGTTGTTTTTCAGCTTCACGACAAATTCGATCCATTGCTGCAATGGCTTTTTCAGGATATTTACCTGTTGCTGTTTCTGCAGATAACATCACCGCATCAGTTCCATCCATCACCGCATTAGCACAATCGAACACTTCTGCACGAGTTGGAATCGGATTTTCAATCATGGATTCCATCATCTGGGTCGCTGTTATTACTACACGATTCATTTCACGAGAAAGTCTAATGATTTTTTTCTGCATCGCTGGCAATTCAGCATCACCAATTTCAACGCCCAGATCACCACGAGCAACCATTATGGCATCCGATGCTTCAATGATATCCTCTAAGACTTCGAGTGCTTCGGCCCTTTCTATTTTTGCAACAATACCAGCATGACCACCTGCTTCTTGTAACAAGTAACGCGCTTCATTAATATCATCAGCAGTACGCGGAAATGAAACCGCAAGGTAGTCCGCATCTAGATCTGCCGCTGTTTTGATATCCGCACGATCTTTTTCAGTCAGGGCCGGAGCAGACAAACCTCCACCTTGCAAATTGATTCCTTTACGATCTGAGAGTGCACCACCAACAACTACCTTACATTTGATGCGCGTGCCTTCTATGTTTTCAACCCATAACACAATACGACCGTCATCTAACAACAGAGTATCACCACGCTGAACATCGCCTGGCAATGCTTTGTATGCTAAACCAACTCTTTGCTGATCACCACCATCACTCGGGCAGGACGCATCAAGCTCAAACTTGTCACCATCTATTAACTGAATTTTCCCGTTTTTAAACTTCTCAATTCGAATTTTGGGGCCTTGTAAATCAACCAACACACCGATTTGACGGCCATGTGCGCGAGCACGATCTCGCACCATATCGACACGACTACGGTGCTCGGCCACTTCACCATGTGAAAAATTTATTCTTACCACATCTAGACCGGCCTCAATGAGCTTATCCAATACTTTTGGATCGTCCGTGGCAGGCCCTAAAGTCGCAAGTATTTTTGTTCGTCTGAGCATAAGCTCCCTTCTATTATAAAATTCCTAAGCAAATATGTGATCGCGTTTCAGCGAATTACTTTGCTCGCTCTTCAAGTATTGCAACCGCCGGTAATTTTTTACCTTCCAGAAATTCAAGAAATGCACCCCCGCCAGTTGATATGTAAGATACTTTATCAGCGATATCGTATTTAGAAACTGCGGCTAAGGTATCACCACCACCAGCAATGGAAAATGCATCACTGTCAGCTATCGCCATTGAAATAGATTTTGTTCCCTCGCCAAATTGGTCAAATTCAAATACGCCAACTGGGCCGTTCCATACAATGGTACCTGCTTTTTTCAAAATCTCAGATAATTGTTGTGATGATTGGGGACCAATATCAAAAATCATGTCGTCGTCCATCACATCAGCTACATTTTTTAGTTCTGCTGCAGCCGTCTCAGAAAACTCTTTACCGCAAACTACGTCTACCGGAACTGGAATATCGCCACCACGACTTTTAGCATCAGCAACTAATTTGTTGGCAGTCTCAATCAAATCTGACTCACAAAGTGATTTGCCCACATTATTTCCCGCTGCAGCGATGAATGTATTTGCTATACCACCGCCAACAATTAGTTGATCAACAACTTTTGACAGCGATTCTAGAACAGTTAGTTTAGTTGAAACCTTAGAGCCGCCAACAATGGCAACCATTGGACGAGCAGGATTATCAAGCGCTTTGCCTAGGGCATCTAGCTCACCTGCCAATAATGGACCCGCACAAGCGGCATCAGCAAATTTAGCAACGCCATGCGTTGATGCTTGTGCACGATGTGCTGTACCAAACGCATCCATTACATAAACATCGCATAACGCGGCATATTTTTTTGATAAGTCGTCAGTGTTTTTCTTTTCACCGACATTAAAACGAACGTTTTCCAACACGACGACATCGCCATCATTTAAAGAAGGAGCACTAACCAGGTAGTCTTTTACTAACGTTACATCTTTCCCTAACAGACCAGACAAATGATTCACAACTGGCGCCAATGAAGCTTCATCGCTCGGCTCGCCTTCAGTAGGTCGCCCAAGATGTGACATCAACATAACTTTGGCACCTGCTTCCATAGCACGTTTAATTGTTGGCAAGGATGCCCGAATTCTCGTGTCATCGCTAACTTTGCCATCTTTTAGTGGTACATTTAAATCTTCACGAATAAGAACTCGCTTACCCGCCAAATCCAGGTCAGTCATCTTAATTACGGACATGGTCGTCTCCTACTTTTATCGTTAAAAATTAATTGCTAAACGATAGCGCTTAGCAATTAATTTTTCCGCCATTAAAAAAGAGGGGCTTAAGGCCCCTCTTTATTTAACATACTTAATTAGCTGCAACGTGACGAACAAATCGCATCATGTTACAAGTATAACCATACTCATTGTCGTACCAAGAAACCAATTTCACGAATGTACCATCTAACGCAATACCGGCACCTGCATCAAAGATTGACGAATAACCTACACCGCGAAAATCAGTGGAAACAACTTTTTCTTCCGTGTAACCCAAAGTTTCGCTCATTGCACCTGTTTCAGAGGCTTCTTTCATTGCCGCACATATGTTGTCATAACTCGCGTCGTTATTTAACTCAACCGTTAGATCAACTACAGACACATCAGATGTTGGTACTCTAAACGCCATCCCTGTTAGCTTCCCATTCAGTTGCGGCAAAACAACACCAACAGCTTTTGCCGCACCAGTGGAAGATGGAATGATATTTTCTAAAATACCACGGCCACCGCGCCAATCTTTTTGGGAAGGACCATCAACTGTTTTTTGAGTTGCAGTTGCAGCATGAACGGTAGTCATCAAACCACGCTTAATACCGAATTTATCATCCAACACTTTAGCAATTGGCGCCAAGCAGTTTGTTGTACAAGATGCTGCAGAAACAATGGCTTGACCTGCATAAGTTTCGTGATTAACACCATAAACAAACATTGGCGTACTGTCTTTTGAAGGTGCGGATTGAACGACTTTTTTAGCGCCCGCATCGATGTGTTTCTGACAAGTTTCTTCTGTCAAGAAAAAACCAGTACATTCAAGAACAACATCCACATTCACATCATTCCATTTCAGATCAGAAGGATCTCTTTCAGCGGTTAAACGGATAGTTTTACCATTAACAACGAGATCATTACCATCAACACTCACTTCACCGTCAAATCGACCGTGAACTGAATCGTGCTTTAACATATATGCAAGATACTCAGCATCCAATAAATCGTTAATCGCAACAACTTCCATATCTTTGAAGTCCTGCGCAACAGCACGGAATGCCATACGACCAATTCGGCCAAAACCATTAATACCAACTTTAATAGTCATTATTTTTCTCCATATTTAAAAAAAACTGGGTGCTAACCTGAAAGTGCAGGCTTAGCAAATTCTTATAAAACTGACTCAACTGCTTTAACCACGTTTTCAGTCGTAAAGCCGAACTCTTTAAAAAGTTCACCAGCTGGAGCAGATTCCCCGAAGTGATCAATACCAACCACGCAACCCGCAGTACCAACATATTTATACCAACCATCGGTAACAGCTGCTTCAACTGCAACACGAGCAGTAACTGCTTTCGGCAGGACAGATTCTTTGTAGGCAGCGTCTTGCGCATCAAAGACATTGGTTGAAGGCATAGACACAACGCGAATTTTCTTTGCACTCATAGAATCCGCAGCACCCATGGCGAGTGCGACTTCGGAACCCGTTGCAATAATAATTGCATCTGGCGTACCTTCGCAGTCTTTTAATATGTAACCACCTTTTGCGATATCCGAAATTTGTGAATCAGATCTGTTTTGGTGAGGCAATCCCTGACGCGAAAAGATCAAGCAGCTCGGCCCATCAGATCGCTCGACAGCTTGTTGCCAAGACACGGCAGATTCCACCGCATCACAAGGTCTCCAACTAACCATATTCGGAATAAGACGTAGTGTTGGAATTTGCTCAACAGGTTGATGCGTAGGACCGTCTTCTCCGAGACCAATGGAGTCATGTGTGTAGACAAAAATACTGCGAATTTTCATTAAAGCTGCCATTCGCAATGCATTTCTCGCGTATTCAGAGAACATCAAGAATGTGGCACCAAAAGGAATTAGCCCACCGTGTAGAGCAATACCATTCATGATCGCTGACATACCGAATTCACGAACGCCATAATTAACGTAGTTGGGGACTTCGTTATTCACCATAGGTTTGTAGCCTGACCATTCTGTTAAATTAGAACAGCCTAAATCAGCAGAACCACCAAACAATTCCGGTAGCACTGGCGAATAATTTTCAATAGACGCTAAAGACGCCTGACGTGTTGCAGGCCCTTTTGCTTCGGCATTGACAGATGCAATGTAGTCAGCTGACTTTTGTGCCCAATCCGCTGGCAAATCGCCAGCCACTCGACGTTCATACTCAGCCGCCAGCTCAGGATACTCAGCTTTGTATGCTGCAAATTTTTCATTCCAAGCAGACTCAGCCGCTGAACCTTTTTCTTTTCCATCCCAGCCAGCATATACTTCAGAAGGAACGATGAAAGCTTCATGATCCCAGCCAAGCGCAGCTTTTGTTAAATTAATCTCGTCTTGTCCTAGCGCTGCACCGTGGCAAGCATGACTTCCTGCCTTATTGGGGGAACCGAAACCAATAGTGGTTTTACAGCAAATCATGGTAGGTTTGTCTGTCATGGCTTTTGCCATTTCCACTGCTTTAGCGATTGCTGCAGAATCATGTCCATCTACGTCTGCAATCACATGCCATCCATATGATTCAAATCGTTTGGGTGTATCGTCAGAAAACCAACCTTCGACGTGCCCATCGATAGAAATCCCATTATCATCCCAGAATGCGATTAATTTACCTAAACCAAGCGTACCCGCTAATGAACAGGCTTCGTGAGAAATTCCTTCCATTAGGCAACCATCACCCAAGAATACATAAGTGTGGTGATCAACGATATTGTGATTTTTTTGGTTAAATTGCCCTGCCAACGCTTTTTCAGCGATAGCCATACCTACACCATTAGTAATGCCTTGACCTAACGGTCCAGTGGTAGTTTCTACGCCAGGCGCATAACCATACTCTGGGTGACCTGGTGTTTTTGAGTGCAACTGACGAAAGTTTTTTAAGTCATCAATTGATAAATCGTATCCTGCTAGATGCAGTAATGAATAAATCAGCATTGAACCATGACCATTCGACAATACGAATCGATCACGATTAGACCAGTTAGGGTTAGTGGGGTTGTGAACCATGTAATCATTCCACAGAACTTCTGCAATATCTGCCATTCCCATGGGTGCTCCGGGATGACCAGACGCTGCTTTTTCAACTGCATCCATGCTCAATGCACGTACCGCATTAGCAAGTTCTCTACGAGATGCCATGTGTATCTCTCCTCTCTATTTAATAAACTAATAAACTGGTATCAAAACGATCAATTTATGACGCTTTGTTAAAATTCTTGCTCAATCAGTGAGGCCGCAAAGCTCATTATCATTGCTGCTGTTGCGCGCAAAATCGTACATTTTAAGTAACGATCGAGCTTTATCATCAAAAAAGGGGCGTATTTTCTCTCAGATAGGTGCGTTCATCAATACTTATTTGCTGCAACTCAAATGAAATTACTTGTATCTATTTGATTTTTTTATAATTTCTAAAAATGCTCTGACAAATAAAGCAGGCTTATTTTATAAATTACGCAGCATACTTAAACAATTTACCACCCATTTTAGGCTTTTTGTTTGTTATTCTTCCTTCCATTTTATAGAGCAACCCATACTGGGAATTTGATTTTTAGGCCCATGACCCGTATGTGAAATTTGCTTCATCGCTTCAAATAAATCCCGCCTCACACTCGGATCTGCAGCCTGCTTTTTACTCTCATCTAAACGCCCACGGTATTGCAATTCCCGGCGCTTGTTATAGCCAAAAAAATCTGGTGTGCAGACCGCGCCGTATTTTTTTGCTACTTGCTGGCTTTCATCAAGCACATACGGAAAGGGAAAATCATAATCCTGTGAGATCTTTTTCATATTTTCAAACGAATCTTCTTCATACATTGTGGAATCGTTCGCCATGATTGCGATTGAATTAATGCCGTACTCATCTCGTAATTCTCTCGTATCACGTGTTAGTCGATCGCGTATCGCTTTGACATACGGGCAATGATTACAAATAAACATAATCAGTAATCCTTTCTCGCCAAAAGCGGATTCCAGATCCCATTGGCGGCCATCCACACCAGGCAAAGAAAAATCGTTGGCTTTTTCACCATAATTACACACGGGGGTTTCCAGACTTACCATTTCTACTCCATTAATTTGTTAAATCGCTATACAGGGCTACTATATTAAGTAAAATAGCCGCCTTTCGACAATCAATGATACTTATGTTTCTATCATCGTTTTGCTAATTCTCAGAGAATAAAAGGAATATTAACTTGAAAGATTTCGTATTTACATCAGAGTCCGTTTCAGAAGGACATCCAGACAAAGTTGCCGATCAAATTTCTGACGCCGTGCTTGATGCAATCTTTGAACAAGACCCTAAGGCACGTGTTGCCTGTGAAACCATGGTAAACACAGGCATGGTGATTTTATCTGGCGAAATCACCACCAGCGCTTGGGTTGATATGCAAGATATCGTACGACAAACTGTGAAACAAATCGGTTACAACCATTCCGACATGGGATTTGATTGGGAATCGTGCGCGGTTATTACATCAATTGATAAACAATCGGCAGACATTGCGCAAGGTGTTGATGAATTTGATAACCACGAGCAAGGCGCGGGCGATCAAGGTCTCATGTTTGGTTACGCGAGTAATGAAACCGATGTGTTAATGCCCGCACCCATCACCTATGCGCACAGATTAGTAAAGCGTCAAGCAGAAGTTCGGAAAAATGGCGTATTACCCTGGTTACGCCCTGATGCAAAAAGCCAAATTACATTTCGCTATGAAAACCATAAGCCAGTAGGTATCGATGCGATAGTCTTGTCCACTCAACACGACCCAGACATCAAACAGGATGATTTGGTTGAAGCGGTACGTGAAGAAATTATTAAGCCCGTGCTGCCATCAGAATGGATTAGTAACGATACAAAATATTTTATCAATCCAACCGGCCGATTTGTTATAGGCGGACCAGTGGGTGATTGTGGATTAACTGGGCGTAAAATTATTGTTGATACCTACGGCGGCATGGCCCGTCATGGCGGTGGTGCTTTTTCTGGAAAAGACCCCTCTAAAGTGGATCGCTCTGCGGCATATGCTGGTCGTTATGTTGCAAAAAATATTGTTGCCGCTGGTCTTGCTGACCGATGTGAAATTCAAGTTTCCTATGCAATCGGCGTTTCCGAACCAACATCGATTTCTATTGAAACCTTTGGCACTGAAAAAATTGATTCAAATCGAATAGTGGATTTGGTTAGAGAACATTTTGACTTGCGCGCAAAAGGTTTAGTCACCATGCTCGATCTATTACGACCGATATATCGCAATACTGCGGCTTATGGTCACTTTGGTCGAGAAGAACCAGAATTTAGCTGGGAAAAAACAGACAAAGCTGCTGCGTTAAAATCTGCAGCAGGTATTTAAATTTTTACAAACCAATGTTTCGAGAAGCGTTGCAACAGCTCTCTGTGAGGCTCGAGATATTTGGCATATTTAACAACGGCGCTTGCTACATTCGGAGACTACTATCATGACAGACTACAAAGTCGCTGATATCTCATTGGCCGATTGGGGCCGCAAAGAAGTTAAAATCGCAGAAACAGAAATGCCAGGTTTAATGGCGTTGAGAGAAGAGTACGCGGGTAAAAAACCTCTCGAAGGTGCTCGAATCGCTGGCTGTTTACATATGACCATTCAAACTGCTGTATTAATGGAAACGCTCATCGACCTGGGCGCAGAAATTCGTTGGTCATCCTGTAATATTTTTTCTACTCAAGATCAAGCTGCAGCTGCCATGGCCGCAGTTGGAATTCCTGTTTTTGCCTGGAAAGGTGAAACAGAGGAAGAAGCCGAGTGGTGTATTGAACAGACTATTGTAGGACCTAATGGTTGGCGTCCGAATATGATTCTGGATGATGGGGGCGACCTTACCATCATGATGCATGAAAAATTCCCAGAATTGCTCGACGATGTTAAAGGTCTATCCGAAGAGACCACGACTGGCGTTCATCGTTTATACGAAATGGTAGCGAAAGATGCGTTAAAAGTTCCAGCTATTAACGTCAACGATTCCGTTACAAAATCAAAATTTGATAACTTATATGGTTGTCGCGAATCATTGCTTGATGGCATTAAACGCGCTACGGATGTAATGATTGCGGGCAAGATATGCGTCGTTATTGGTTATGGTGATGTCGGCAAAGGTTGCGCACAAGCCTTCAGAGGAATGGGTGCGACCGTTTGGATTACTGAAATAGATCCTATATGCGCATTACAAGCTGCCATGGAAGGGTACCGTGTCGTAACCATGGATGATGAAGCTGCCTCTCAAGGTGACATATTTGTTACCACAACAGGTAACGTAAATGTCATAACCCACCAGAATATGGTAGACATGAAAAACGAAGCCATTGTTTGTAACATTGGTCACTTCGATTCTGAAATCGACATTGCTTCAATTCGTGGTTTTGAATGGGATAACATCAAGCCGCAAGTGGATCATGTGACTTTTCCTGACGGCAAAAAACTGATTATTCTCGCTGAAGGACGTTTGGTTAATTTAGGCTGCGCAACAGGACATCCAAGTTTTGTAATGTCGGCCTCTTTCACCAACCAAGTTATGGCACAAATTGAACTTTGGAATAATTCTGCGAATTATGAAAATAAAGTTTATATTTTACCAAAACATCTGGATGAAAAAGTTGCCCGATTACACTTGAAAAAAATTGGCGCTAACTTAACAACCATGACCAAGGAGCAAGCAGATTACTTGGGTATATCGGCTGATGGTCCTTACAAACCTGAACATTATCGCTATTAATAATAAAACGCTTAACAGGTGTGCCTAGCACACCTGTTATTTATTTAGCTTAATACCAGGTAACCAACATGGACTCCCAAAAAAAATTCACACAATCCTTTAGCCTTGAATTCTTTCCACCTAAAACACCTAAAGGTGCTGAAAATTTACGAAATACCAGAAATGAATTAGCCGAGCTCAATCCGGCTTATATTTCAGTAACGTTTGGCGCTGGCGGCTCAACCCAAGACGGCACCATAGAAACAGTAACAGAAATTCAACAAGCCGGCATACCTGCGGCCCCTCACTTGTCATGCATTGCATCAAGCACAGAACAACTTTCAAGCCTACTAAAACTCTATCAAGATAGAGGCATCTCTAGAATTGTCGCTTTACGTGGAGACTTGCCATCAGGCATGCAATCGCCCGGAGAGCTTCGTTACGCTAACGAATTAGTCGAATTTATTAGAAAAGAAACGGGTGACTTTTTTAAAATTGAAGTCGCAGCTTACCCGGAGACTCATCCCCAAGCAGCCAACGCCTCAGAAGATTTAAAAAACTTCAAACGAAAAGTCGATGCGGGTGCAAACTCTGCAATAACACAATACTTTTTTAATGCTGACGCCTATTTTGGATTTATCGATGGTTGTGAGTCACTAGACATAAATATTCCTATTGTTCCCGGCATTATGCCGATTACCAACTACAAACAACTCGCCAGATTCTCGGACGCGTGCGGTGCAGAAATTCCGAGATGGATTAGAAAACGCCTTGAAGATTTTGGCGATGACATAGACTCTATCAAAGCTTTTGGCTTAGATTACACAATCCAACTTTGTGACAGGCTATTGTCTCAAGGCGCACCCGGTATTCATTTTTATAGTATGAATAAAACAGAACCGACAAAACAAATCTGGCAATCGCTAAATTTAAAAAATGCATAAAAAAAGGCGCTTAACGCGCCTTTTTTTATGCCTAAAGCAATACAGTTTATGGGGTAACTGTACGCACCAATCTGAGTAACTTTTCAGATGTCGGACTCGTTACACCTAATGTACCAGACCTAAAATCTACCATTCGAATATCAGTCTTACCCAATACATGCGTATTTGACCAATATACTCCTGCACCCGACTCGCCAAAAACCACATGGTTAATAGAAAACTCGGCACATTTTCTTTCAACAATAGATGCCAATTCTTTGATGTTAGGTAATCGCCAATCTTGATAATCTAAAAATGCAGCATCACTAACATTGTTATCATCCGCTATCGTTAGCGCAGATTTCCAATTCATACGACCGGTTACTGCATCTCCGACACAAGTTCGATTGGACGCATCCCAAGTGTATGTCCAGGGACATCGAGTCCACATAAGACCAGTTTTGAGATCTGTCACCACATCGCCATCCTGTTCAAAATCGAATTGAGCACTTGGTGTGCTTGCAGGCATATCGATAGCTTTCGTAGGGCAAATTTCGTCATCGGCTGCAAACAATGGGAATGAAAAAAACACATAAAATATCAAACTTCGTTTAAACATCATATTCATCCTACGAGCCATTGATCTGAGAATCGTTAACCAACCTAACACCACTTGGAATAACATCGTTTACTTTATGACGCGGAACCTCTTCAAGACTATTCTTACCAAACCGAATAGCCCAGGCATACTCTGGAGAGTTTGCAAATGTTGTTGAGGTCCAAATGTATTTAGATCCAATATTATCAACCGCAAAATAGTCTGAATCGTAATGTATATCGGTCACGCCATAATTTACAATTGATCGTAGCTCTTCAATCGTTGGTAAACGCCAACCACCCATACCACAGAGTTTGTTTGCATTGATGTCAGCTACATAATACGCAGTGTTACAATAGTCACCCGCATCAGAATCGTTTAATTCGCACTGATAACGACCTCTGCCACCCTCAGATCCGCCATTGGTTTGAAAATTGGGATCATGCCAATAATAGTGCCGCCCAACCCCTCTCAAATCGGTATCAGCAAGTTGCTTCACTTCCCACACCAATCCGGTTGTATTATCTTTAACGCAATCCCAGGGGGTATTAGAAAAATCGGTATTATCAGGTAACTCGTCTCCAGTACTACCAATTTTGGTATAACTAAACGCTGGTATACCCTCAACGCTATCTCGACCCATGTTTTTATCTTGTTGCGCTACCAATGAACTGATATCTGAGTCACCGACAAATTTTAAGTCTTCTAGCAATCCCGTATCATTTAATGCAGAAGCTGCAACAGAGCCAGAGGTTGGTGTGTCATCATCAGTAATTGAAAAACTCAATCTGTTATCAGCAACTTTGCTTACATGAGCACCTTCAACAAGGCTAATATCAAAATTCTCCAGGTTTTCCCTAATCCCATCGTTGATCGCTTCCAATTCAATAAATAATTCTTGCTCACCGGCAGGTATGATGACTTCTCCTTCAGCGGGTAAGCGACTCGTATCACGATAAAGTAAATAATCTATTCGGTAGGCAGCAATCAATCCGTGCGTCGAGCTTTCATTAAATGACTCACTGCTTCTAACAACTGTCATTTTTGAATCAACGCCACTGACGTTATTCAAACTTATTTTTAGCATTTTTTTCTGCAGCGATGCCTCTTCTAAGGAATAACCCTCGCTTTCATCAACCAGGTCGATGCGCACAACAGGTTTGGGATCATCATTGATGATGGTTACTTCTGCCTCACCCTCCACAATATTTGCACCATTTGGGGAGATTAATTTAACAGTAAAAACCTCATCAAGCTCATAAAGTGAATCGTTATTTAGCGTGATTGGTATTTGAATGGTATCACCTGTTGTTTCATCAAAAACCAAGTCAATATTATTCGGATTAACGACATCCGAGACATCAGCATTTGCATCACCAACAGAGGCAACCGGTTTAGAATCACTTGTAGAAGCTGAAATTTCATAATCAAAAGTAACCGTCGCTGTGCTATTTCGTTGCAGCTTAACCGTTAAAAACAATTGACTTGGATCATCGTCCTCATTAAAAGACGTACTACCAATATATAAACCAGGAGTTAAATCGGGCTCGTCGCCAGGACGTTGAGAACATGAACAGCCGTAAAGGCTTGAAATAAGAAATGTTGCAAGAATTAAAAGCAGGATATTTTTTTGCACACCTAATCTCTCCGCGAAATCCGAGAAAATGAACGAGTTATCTCGTAAACGCATAATTGTTTATTATTAATCCACTCTAAAATGAGCAAATAACTATAACATACTTAAAACCTTGTGTAAGCAGCCCAAAATGTTCATTTCTTTTACGCTAACATACTGAAATGAGTAAGAAAAAAGTGTATAAATATCGTGTCAATTCCGGACAAATTAAGCCGCAGCCATGGTTGATCATTATCTCATCCTTAAATTAAGCTTCTCTTAGCCAACAACAAAGAATATACTCCAGGCTCACCACTAAGTATTTGTTTATATTAAAAAAGATACCAATGAAAAACCGAGACTTATTAACGCGCGATCTGTCTGTTTTGTGGCACCCCTGCACACAAATGAAAGATCATGAACAGCTCCCTTTGATTCCCATTAAACAAGGCAAGGGTATTTGGCTAGAAGACTTCGATGGAAAGACTTATCTTGATGCCATTAGTTCTTGGTGGGTAAATCTATTCGGTCATTGTCACCCTAAAATCAATGCTGATATAAAACAACAAATAGACACGCTGGAGCATGTGTTACTCGCAGGATTTTCCCATCAACCGGTGATTTCCCTGGCAGAAAAATTAGTCGAGTTAACACCCAGTAAGCTCGACCGATGTTTTTTTGTCGACAATGGTTCATCAGCTATCGAAGCAGCACTCAAGATGAGTTATCACTATTGGCGAAATGAAGGGCAACCCGATAAAACGAAATTTATTACACTCTCGAATAGTTACCACGGCGAAACCTTGGGCGCACTTGCTGTCGGTGACGTCCAATTATATAAAGACACCTACAAACCGCTTCTCATGGAAACAATAGTCGTTCCCACACCAGATTGCTTCAATCGGGATCCAGACAGTGACTGGCAAACTCACAGCGAATTGATGTTTGAACAAATGGAAGCAGCGATAAAACAACATGCAGATCATGTTTGCGCTGTCATTGTCGAGCCACTTGTTCAATGTGCTGGCAGCATGAGAATGTATCACCCTATATACTTAAAGAAATTGCGCGAAGTCTGTGATAAATACGGTATTCATTTAATCGCCGACGAAATAGCAGTTGGTTTTGGTCGCACAGGAACGCTCTTCGCTTGCGAGCAAGCAAACATTTCGCCTGACTACTTATGCCTATCAAAAGGATTAACAGGAGGCTACCTACCCCTTTCAGTCGTTGTTACGACAAACAAAATCTATCAAGCATTTTATGATGACTATGAAAACTTAACTGCCTTCTTACACTCGCATAGCTATACTGGCAACCCGCTCGCCTGTCGCGCGGCACTATCAACATTGGAAATTTTCGAAAACGAAAAAACACTCGAAAATAATAAAATTCTTTCTGCTCATATGGCTAAAGCATGTGAACAATTTAAAGACCATCCGCATGTAGCGGAGGTTCGACAAACAGGTATGATAATCGCCATTGAAATGTGCAAAGATAAGAAATCCAAAACACCCTACCCATGGCAAGAACGACGAGGATTAAAGGTTTATTTACACGGCTTAGAAAGAGGTGTGTTACTGCGACCACTGGGTAATGTCATTTACTTCATGCCTCCCTACGTCATCACCCCGGAAGAAATAGATTTAATGGTTGACGTTGCCAAAACTGGAATCGATTTGGCAACCAGATAAGTCATTGTTTTTTGAAACGCCAAGCCGAGAACAAATAATCCATAAGAATTCTGCCTATCAACCATTTATTAGGCTTTTCCAAGATTACTGCGAATATTAAATCTTTGTCATTCCCCACTCGAAAAGAATGACAGACATTTTCATCTGAAACAATGGTATCACCAGGGTGATAATGCCTACCTGATGAATCAAGGGCAGAACCTTGTAAAATAAGGACCCACTCTTTACCTCGATGTTGGTGGGAGGGAAATATACCTCCCGCTTCAACTTGCACAATTCCACAAGTATTGTGCGCAACCTTTGGTCCACCATCAAAATAATACAATGATGTTTTTGGAATGCCGCAAGGTTCAAGTATTTCACTCGCAGAATGAATAATTTTATTAAATAGCTCTTCAACATTTTTCTTTTCAAGGTCGAACGTTTTCATGAAACGCTCTACATATCCCTGAAAAGGCGTAGCTGTCTCAAGTGATGCAATAAGCGATTCTTTCAAGTTTTCGCTTGGCTTAATTGGCTCTTCAGCTAATGCCACGGCTTCCAATATAATCTGCATATCCAATAACTCTTTTTCCAGCTCTGGATTTGAACCCAGATCATTTTCAAAATCAGCTTTTTCTTTCTCATCGAGCTGATCCAAGGAATAAGACAGCAATTTATCTATGTCCTTATCCATTCGTCACCTCCATTATTTGAGAGAAGTTGTTTTCGCAACACTTTAAGCGCTGCTAACATCCTGGATTTTACCGTACCTTCCGGAATTTTATATTTGCGAGCAATTTCCCGATAAGAGAGATCCTCAAAATAACTGGCCCGTATTAGTAATGCATGTTCTGGCGACAAATTTTCAACGGCCTGATTTGCTTGCTTGTAATCCAATTGTTGTAAAGGGTCTGAGTTTTTGTGTTCGATCTTAAATTCTGACTTCGACAAATCTGACTCTTCTATGTCACTTCGAGTTTCTATTCGCGCTAGTTTTCTAATGCGATCGATGGAACGACTACGCGCACGCAATAATAGCCAGTTTCTCACTGATCCTCGCCGAGAATCATAACTGTTTGCTTTCTGCCAAGCTTCAATAAACACATCATGAACTAAATCTTCCGCCTCCTGCCGGTTTTTTATGATATGAAACGTAATTGCAAGAATTTGAGAAGAGTATCGATCATAAAGTACCGTTAAAGCCGCTTTATTTCCTTCTCCTATTTCTGCTAATAACGCCAGATCATCAGCTTCATGGATTTGTTTTACCTCCACAGAGCACTCCCAATGAACAAAACAATTATGTGCGATGACAAATTTTCGGTAATATTAGTACTCATTGGCTTATAACAAAGACTACTCTCAGATTTCATTTCTTATTACAAACTGGAAACAGTTCATTTCTCTCTAATAGCGCATGATATAAAGTATACGATTCAATTTCTAATTTGGATGACTCGGTGAATAAATATCATATGTGAGACGATTTATAATCAAAGACCGCTAGATAGTGCGTTCGATTAGCCAGATAAAACCAAGACTGGCAATACTGACAGACCCTAGTTTAAACACAATATTCTGGTAAAACCAGCCATTTCGCAATAGATAGGCAATGGGCATAAAAACCAATACAATAGCTAACTGACCCAACTCAACGCCAACATTGAAACCCAACAAAGTTGCAAATAGCGTGTTATTGCTCAACTCAAGCTCAGACAGGACATTAGCAAATCCAAACCCATGAATTAATCCAAAAACAAAGCCAAGTATCCATCGCTTTTTTGTGACAAACGGTCTTAGATTATTTGCTGCGGCAATAATCACTGAAAAAGCAATCACCGATTCTACCCACATTACTGGTAATGATATGGCCCCCATCATAACCAAACTCAGCGTCAACGAATGTGCGATAGTAAATGCGGTGACTATTTTTATAACTTCCATCAGTGCGTAGGGAAAACTATCAATTCCTTGCCATTTTTTTTGATACTGAAATAGCACTGCAGGTAACAACAGGCTTAATAGAAAAAGGATATGATCAAAACCAATCCAAATATGCCAAACACCTTCACTTAAGAATCGAAAAAAAGAATCACCCGTATAGCTTTTCTCAAAATCAAAAGATTTGCGACTTACCTCGGGTGAAAATGCAAAACTCGATTCTACGCCGTTTGATACGAGTTTAAGTAGTCCTCGGTGTTGAACATCAACATCAAAAAACAGCTCGTAATGAATCGACAACATTTCAATTTCCACATCACACGTTGCGTGAGCATATAGCACAACGTAGTGTCCATCACTACGCTGATTAACTTTAATATTGCCTGGTATAATCTGACATTGATTCGTACTTGACGATAATTGCAATCGAGCCAGCGAATACGCAAATACTGATTCCTTTGTTTGTTTTAGCTCGCTCCATTGAATATTTCTATCACCATTAAGGTCAAGATTCATCACATTCTGCAGATCTTGCAATGCAATATCCCAACGAAGTGAAATTTCAGATTTTTCAACATCCACACTCAAATAACTATCACTTGACTTATGCGCAGTGACAGATGTTGAAAACAAAACCAGAAAAATTAAAGATAATATTCGCATGCTATATTTTCAAGGATTGCGCAGCAAAGTCGATCTTGACATTATTGTCGTCACGCCAAACTGCCAACATTTGTAAAACATCTAATCGATTTAAATCAAACGCTGCACGATACAATATCAGTGAATCAATTAATTCTTTTTGATTCTCCCAATTGATCAACGCATTTTGTAAAGCAATTTCTTTATTATGTTTCACATACAATTGGTAATAAGCGTATTCTCGCAAATGCCGTTGATCACCCTTTATTTCATCTTCGCGTATTCGCATATCCAAATTTTTTTGTTGTACACGATAGGTAGTAGTCGCCAGCATTTGAGAGTTGGCCACCAAGAATCTTACCAATAGAGACGTTTGTTCGATAAATGGCTGTAATAAATCTACAGTGTCTTGAAAACGCGCTTGCTTTAGCAATAAATCGGCATAAAGCGAAAGCAAATATGTATCGTCCTGTTTTATATCTAAACCTGTTATCAGTAACTCTTCTGCCAGCGGCCAATAACCATTAAGACTAGCAGTTTCGGCAAGTAATCCAAGAGACCAAAGCTGAACTTCAACATTTTTCACATTAGATATGGCTAACAAATCACGCAGTTTCGAAATTAGTGTTTTCGTCGACTCTGGTCCAGATGTAAAACCGTCAACTGAGAACAAACAACTTGCAACAATCAATGCACTGGTATCACTTATTAATTGAGTACAATCACGTTTCACGAGGTCATATCTTCCAATGATTTGATTTATATTTGCTCTCATTAAGATCGCTTGTGAATGATTGTGAATTTTTATTACATTGTTTAAGACGGTGAGAGCTTCTAAAAACTTATGATCGAACTCTAAGACATTGGCTTTCAGCATCATCAAATCTAAATCCGCAGAATCATTCCACCATGGTTTAATTACTGTTTCTGCTAATCCATAATAACGAGGATCGGAGGTTTGCTTAGCCATTTCCAAGTATCTCTTTGCAAGCTCTATAGCCACCAAACGATTTTTTGGATCTGATTTAAGGTTCTGCTTTAGTCGATCAATGTCGCTTGGACCCGATTGCGAAGGTTTAAATGGCAACACAGCCAAAACAAAATCATCATTATCCGGAAGGTATGGTCTAGCATTTACAATAGCAGTCATAGCAACGCAATAAATGGTGATAATGGAAATATATAAGCTCTTCATTTAGGACCTCAACTAATATCGAGCGGAGTAAAAAACCCCACTCGATATCTTTACCGTAAAAACAAACAACCTAACCTTCGATATCTCTCAAATCCACAAGATAGGATATTGAGGGATCGGGATATCCCGGTGTAGGAGAATTCAAATAAGGAAATTGATTCTGAAAATCACCCGCATCTATTGGTGCACCATCAGTGAAAGGTACAGTACCAACCACTGCATCTGCAGGGCTACATAAACCCAGATTTACACCACTTCCTTCAGGGCCAAGTGGCAAATCATGACAAAGCGCACCCATAACCACACGTAATGCGATATCAACTACATCATCACCTGGACGGCGGCCGTTCGGAAAACCTGCAACATCAGCAGCCGCGACACCTAAGGTGTGCTGCGAGCTTTGCGCTGTAGCTGGAATTGCTGTGTTCAAACGCAACATTTCCCCCACACCACTGGATTTATTAACGCCGTCAAAGCCTGTTAAAAATGCAGTCACCAAATCCACACGTGGGAAATTAGTTGGCGCAAGGTTAGGAATAGCTGCATCTCCTGACAAGCCTAAAACACCATTTACCGGCGCATTGAATAAAATATCAAGCAATGCTGGCAATGTTGGGTTTGTGACATAATCAGCAAACTGCCCATCGTTTTTTGGCTCGCTACGGTTAAATAAGTCTTTATCTTTTAAACCAATAACGACTTCATTAACTAATGGACTACCCAATCGAGATACTTGAGTCCATGCTCCCGTGTAACGTTCAGGGTTGTTTCTTCTGGAGCGCACGCCATTACTATTAAGTAATCTGGCCTGCTTTAAACTTGCTGTGGTCCACGCACCCACAGTTGTGTTAGATCCACCGCCTGTCAAACATTCAGCTGGCACTTCTAACGCCAACGTTGTCACATTTTTATTTCGAATGGAATTGTTCGCATCACTTTGATTAATACCAGCAGAGGCGAATGGTGGAAATGAACGATCAACAGGAACGAAATTGACCAGATCGAAAACACCGCCTAGGTTAACCGCAAAGCCTTCTTGACGCTGGCCTGCGAAGACACGTCCTTGACCACAATTTGGAATATCCACCGTATAAATATGATTGTTAGCATAAGCTTCGTAATCAGGTAATGTCTTGGTACCAATATTGTCTACGGGTTTCATAAACTTCTTACTACCCGTTTCAGAATTTCTGACGGAAAACTTGTCGCCATCTCGCCGATCGCCATAAATGACTTTGATACCAAATGATTCCTTCTCATTCAACGCAGCTGTTGCATTTGCATCACCACCAACACCTATTTGACCGGCTTGTTTTAAAGGAATCGCAACCGACTTTCCATCTATGTCCAAAGCAATGTTCTGGCTTTTATTTTTAAACCGAAACTGAAATGTCACTTCCTCTTCAGGATCATCATCATTAGAAACATGGATTTCATAAATTGCATCAGGATCCATCGAAAAATAGTTCGGCCCACCGTAAGCATCTTGCAAGGGCAAATAATTTGCTAGTAAAGTTACATAACCCTCTCGGCCAGGCTCATAACTATTAAACATATAAAAATCAGTGCCATCAACCTTAGGCATTTCAGTAATGAGAGGTGCCTCACGATGACTGGATGCAATCGCAACGCTGCTGCTCACACCTGCTAATATGGCCATTTGAATCATTTTTGTTAAAAACTTGGTTTTCATTTTTTCCTCCATGGAAATTAGTTAAACTGTAACTGATTAAATTTTTTATCAGGCACAACATTAAATTTTCGACGCGCTAGGAATAACAAACCCAACGCCATAAGCAATACAGACGATGGCTCTGGCACTGCTGATGTCGCACTAAGCGACAAACTGTCTATTGCCAAAAAGTAAGAGTCGCCAATACTCAAGTCGTCAAAGGTAAAGTCAAAAAATCCTGCAACAGACCATGGGTTATCCACGCCCGCTTCTGCAAAGGCAAATAAGCTGTCAGATGCGCCATCTTCAAGACCAAAAAAATCTTCATCTAATAATGAAAAACCAATAGCAGAGAATGCCAAAGCTGTCTCGCCTTGCGCTGCAGCCTCAGCGCTAGCAAATAAGTCATAGTCAAAATCAATGACAGCTGAAGTATCATCTGCAGTAAATGGCACATAAACAGTGGAAATTGCGCCTGCGCCAGCTGGGTTTACATCTGAAAAAATTGAATCGGAAGATGATGATGCAACATAAAAATCATCAAACGCATCGTATCCAGCAGTTGCTGATACATTGACATCGGACTTTGCTAAAAAGGTATCAAACGAGTCTCCCCCAATAAAACTGACATCGCCAGAATCATTAGAAAGATAAACTTCCGTATCAACAATGAAGTCTGTAACGTCTGCATCTTCTCCATTGATACTTAGGGTATCCCAGTAAAACACTGCGTCCGCCGAACTAACGGCAACAGCTTGTACTTGTGAACTGCATAAAAATATTCCTAGCGCAAACAATAGGCTAGATATGTAACGGTTATAGCGCATTTGTGCCCTCCTAATTTATTGTTATCTCGTATCGAGAGCACCAATTTGCCCTGATAATGAAATTACGAACCAGGTGGAGACTTTGGATGAAAATGAAAAATAAAATTATTAATTAATTTGGATGGTTGGTACTTAAAGAGAGCTACTTTAGAGAAGGCGAAGGATGGTAAATAATTGAAATTTAGAGAAAAGGCTTGATGGGCAAGTTTATTTGCCCATCAAAATATATCAAGAAATGATCTAGTTAGACGAAATCCGCGTTTTAGCTGCCCCTATGCCCCGCGGATCTGACGCAGCGGAAACAATATCCGTTTTTTTGTTCCACAATATCGCTTGCATATTCCCATACTTCCAACTAGTTTTCTGCAAGTCATGTCCCAACGCTTTTAATCCCTTGACTTCGGACGCTGACAAGGCATCTTCTTCATATTGAATTTTATCTGGAAGATATTGATGATGATATCGACCTAAACTAACCCAGGAGTCTGGCGTATTCCCCGCCATAAAATCCAGGCTTCCTAGTAGCACCATTGTTATTATCCGACTTCCGCCTGGTGTTCCCAGAATAGCAACACCATCCTTCGTTTCTAAAAATGTCGGCGTCATACTCGAGAGCGGGCGTTTATTCGGAGCAATGGCATTTGCCTCAGCGCCAACCAAACCATAGGCGTTAGGTACGCCGGGTTTTGCAGAAAAGTCATCCATTTCATCATTTAATAGAATCCCCGTTCCAGGTACAACAAAACCTGAGCCAAAAGGATAGTTAACCGTAACAGTAGCTGAGACACGATTACCTTCACTATCTAATACGGAAAAATGTGTGGTATGAAATCCCTCAGCCTTTGCTTCAATACCTGGCAAGCTGCTACTTGGAGTAGCTTTGTCTTTTCTAATACTCGCACGCAGTCCATCTGCGTACAAAGGATTGACCAAGTTTTTCATGGGCACTTTAACAAAATCAGGGTCTCCCAGATAAATCGCACGATCCCGATAAGCACGACGCATTGCTTCAACAATGAGATGTTTACGTGTTACCTCATTTTCTTTTTCCAGATCATACCCGGATAATATATTAAACATTTCCGCTAATGCGATGCCCCCTGAGGATGGTGGTGCAGCTGATGTGATTTTAACGCCTCGATAACTGACACGAATAGGTTCACGCTCAATAATTTTGTAGTTATCTAAATCGTTTTGTGTGAATATTCCACCCGCGGATTTAACACCACGCACCAATTGTCTCGCCACAGCCCCTTTATAAAAACCATCGCGACCTTTCTTGGCCATCGTTTCTAACGTTACTGCAAGGTCAGGTTGTTTAATGATAAAACCCTTTTCGGGTACTTCACCATTATTCAAAAAGATTTTTTTACCCTCTGGCCATTGATTTAATGTTTCTTTTCTAAAATGGGCAAGCCGTCGATAGTAATCATCAACTTCAAAGCCTTCTTTAGCATAACGAATGGCGTGCGCGAGCGTTTTATCTAATTTAAGCTTGCCGTATTTATTTGTTAAATGCGCTAAAGCCGCAGGCACTCCTGGTATTCCCGCTGATAGAGGTCCATTCATTGACATACCAGGAATAACATCGCCCTTTTTATCCAAATACATATCGCGATGTCCGGCTGAAGGCATAGATTCTCGACCATCTATCATGGTTTCAAAGCCATCTTTTGCCCGATGAATTAACCAAAATCCGCCACCGCCTAAACCAGAACTGTAGGGTTCTACAACAGCTAATGCAGCAGTGACAGCAACAGCAGCATCAAATGCATTTCCGCCTTGCGCCAGTATGTCCATACCAGCCTTTGTTGCTAAAGGATGAGCAGACGCAATTGCTGATGCAGGTGGCGAAGATTCTGTGGATTTTTTAGTGCTATTAGAAGCACAGGAGACAAATAATGAGAAAGAAAGAATGAGTATCAACGGCTTCATTGTGTTATTCCTTTTCACTTGATTTACCTAATCAAATCGAGTGTTAATGGTGCCAAAAAAAAGGCTCAATGCTGAGCCTTTCTCATATCCATTGCTAATACACCGATTATGCAGATTTTTCCATGAGTTTTGAATACTTCAATTTCAACTCTTCTTCCGTTTCTATTCGATCTGGGTCTTTTGGAATACAATCTACAGGACATACATCCACACATTGTGGGGTATCATAATGCCCTACACACTCGGTACACAAATCGGGATTTATTTCATAAATTTCATCGCCTTGAAAAATTGCCTCATTTGGGCATTCGGGCTCACACACATCACAATTGATGCATTCATCGGTAATAATCAAAGCCATTTTTTACAACTCCAGCGAAAATATCGTTATAGACAGTCTGGGGATTTCAATAAAACTTCACTGTGCTTACACATTTCCCCACAAGCACGGCAATTCCAACGTATTTTAGCGCAACCTTTGGTCAAGTTCAGCTTTTACTTTGGCATGCACGAATTCTGACACATCACCACCCAATGCTGCAATTTCCCTCACTAAACTCGATGAAATATAAGCATACTTTTCAGCAGGTGTTAGAAACATGGTTTCAATTTGACTGTTCAAGCGACGATTCATTCCCGCCAACTGAAACTCAAATTCAAAATCGGATACTGCTCGCAATCCCCGCAAAATTACTTGTGCATTACATTCTTGGACGAAATGCACCAATAAAGAATTAAACCCTACAACTTTAACATTAGTTATGCCATCCAATACGGTATGTGCTAGTGCCACGCGTTCATCAATTGAAAACGCAGGCTCTTTGCTCGGGTTTTCAGCAACGGCAACAATGACTTGATCAAAAATTTTACTCGCGCGATGAATTAAATCGCTGTGGCCATTGGTGATGGGATCAAATGTCCCGGGATAAACTGCAATGACTGGCATTTTAAGCCTCATTCAAAAGGAGATTGGGGAAATTATGGCAACACTGGACGGTAAATTCAAATTACGCGATATCAATCACAAGTAGCGGCAGTAAAATCATGTTTACTCGGCTAAACATAGCAAATAATAAAAAACGTTACCTGCTTTCTTGTCTTTTATCACACGCCATTTGTCTGAAATCATTTCAAAATCTAACTTAATCTCAGATTCAACATATACCTTCGCATCGGTTTTAAGCAACGACCGCTCGTGAACAAGCTTTAGGCTTGGGGATAACAACTCTTGATTAAAGGGGGGGTCAAGAAAAATAACATCAAATGCTCTATCCACAGAGGTTAAATAAGCTAACGCATCTTTCTGCACTATCTCCGCATTTGTACCAAGTACATTTGCATTAAGCCACAACTGTTTGATTGATTGCAGGTGAGAGTCAACAAAAGTCACCGATTTAGCACCACGAGATAATGCCTCAAAACCCAATGCCCCACTGCCAGCAAATAGATCCAGGCAATCACTTCCGATAATATCTAACTGTAGCCAGTTAAATAGGGTTTCACGAATGCGATCCGAAGTCGGCCTCAACCCGGGCAAGTCGGGAAAACTTAATTTCCTTCCCCGCCATTCACCACCAATGATACGTATCTGATTTTTTTGCGCGGCTTGCTTTTTATTGCTCACCGCCCACAACCACCGTTACCATCTTCGTCGGGTCGATTCGTCGTTGAAAGGCTTCTTTAACCTGCTTAGCATCAACCGCTTCGACATTGGCAATAAATTTATCCAAGTAGTCTAATGGCATATCATAAAAACCGATGGAGGCGAGGTTTTCGACGATCTTTTTATTACTTGCAATTTTTAATGCAAAACCGCCAACCAAATTCTTTTTAGCTGCAACTAGCTCTTCCTTGCTTGGCCCTTTATCAACAAAGCGTTTCAACGTTTCGCGTAAAACTTTCAACGCTTCATTTGCTGATTTATTTTTAGTTTGTAGGCCGAGAATAAATGGCCCCTCAGCACGCATAGGAATGAAATAGCTATAAGAACTATAAGCTAGACCCCGCTTTTCACGAATTTCATCAGCCAAGATTGAAACCAATCCACTACCGCCTAAAATATGGTTGCCAATATACAATGGAAAATAATCGGGATCACCTCGTTTCATTCCCGCCTGACCTACCAATATGTGAGATTGTGATGATGGATGCTCAATGCGAATTTCGTTAGCTTTACTCAAGGCTGAAGAACTTGGTGTGCGGACCGCAGCTTCACCCTCGGGCAAACCGCCAATGACAGAGTCGACAATACTTTCAGCTTGTTCTCGCGATAGATCACCTACCAGGGCAACAACAGCATTTTTTGCCACAAAATATTTTTCATAAAATGCTTCCATATCAGCAACGGTAATGGCTTTAACTGATTCAATTTCACCATTAGCCGGATAGGCATAGGGATGATCATTATATAACGCTTTGTAAAACGCTTTATTTGATATTGCACTTGGTGATTGTTTTTGACGCTCTAAACCAATCAACAATCGGCTTCTTTCGCGCTCAAACGCTTCTTCAGGAAATTTCGGGTCTGTTAAAACAACTTTAAATGTTTCTAATGCGGCATCCAGTAACTTTTTTTCCGTCAAGCTACGAAGAGATAAGAGTGACATGTCCCGATGTGAACTATTGCCAAAACTCGCGCCTATGCTTTCAAATCTCTCTGCGATTGCATCAGCGCTCAAATCTCCTGCGCCTTCCGCCAACATGCCGTTGGTGAGTAAGGCCAAACCATGTTTATCACCATCTTTGGCAGCACCTGCATCAAATACAACACGCATGTCCATCATTGGCAATTCAGGCGCCGGGAAGAAATATACTCTAACGCCTTTATCCGAAACCCAGTGTTGAATTTTCGGAGCTGCAAACCCTTGCGTAATTGATAGCGCAAATAGTCCAATAACTAATAATATTCTACCCACCATGTCGGCCTCCAGCAGCGCGAGCACGCATTTTACCTGAGTCAAGGGGTTGTGGGTCCAATACTGCCACTGTGAGTTTATCATCAATTAAATATTTACTAGCCACTGTTCTAATTTGTTCCTTGGTTACTTTATTAATCCGCGCCAGATATTGCTCTGCAAGCTGCCAACCCATACCGGTGGTTTCCAGCATACCTATGGACATTGCTTGATAAAAAATTGAATCTTTTTCATAAACTTTACTGGCGACTACCTGGGCTTTAACGCGCGCCAATTCCTTATCACTGACAAGTTCGGTACTAATAATTTTAATTTGCTCTCTAATAGCGTTCTCTAAGTCTTCCACAGTTTTACCTTGGCCAGGCGTGCCACTAAACATTAGCAGCTCCCTACCAGGTGTAAATGCGTCGTAACTCGTACCAATGCTTGCTGCGACTTCTTGTTCACGCACCAGATGTTTTTCCATCCGTGCGCTGGCGCCTCCATCAAGCACTGCCGCTAAAACCTCTAACGCATAAGGCTCCCATTCATGTTCTGTATCCACCACTGATGGCGTTTGATATCCCATTATCATATAAGGCACCTGGGCTGGAGCTTTTACCGCGATGCGTTTTATACCCTTTTGTTCAATTTCCTTTCTTGGCTTTCTTTTCTTAACTATACTGGGTTTAATTTCCCCAAAATAGTTTTCCGCCATGGTAAATACCTGATCTGCGACAACATCACCTACCACAACCAAAGTGGCATTGTTTGGCGCATACCAGCCTTTATACCAGTCTGCCAAATCTTGAACTTCCATATTTTCCAAATCATTCATCCAACCAATAATTGGCCAATGATATGCACTATTAACATAAGCCGTCGCTGCAAATTGTTCGAAAGTTAAAGCCTGCGGTTTGTCTTCAGTGCGCATGCGACGTTCTTCCATCACGACTTGAATTTCTTTTTTGAATTCTTCTTCAAGCAAAATCACATTTTTCATTCGATCCGCTTCTAATTCAAAACTGATAGGTAAGCGACGTTTTTCCAATTGCTGAAAATAAGCCGTGTAGTCGCGACCCGTAAACGCGTTTTCACGCCCACCATTTTCGGCAATGATTTTTGAAAATTCGCCCGGCGCATATTTTTTCGTGCCCTTAAACATCATATGTTCAAGTACATGTGACACCCCGGTTATGCCATCGTGCTCATAACTGCTGCCGACTCTATACCAAACTTGAGATACCACGACTGGCGCGCGGTGATCTTCTTTAACGATGACTTTCAATCCGTTTGCCAATGTTTTCTCTGTTACATTGTAATCAGCAAACCGTTTTACAGGTTTAGATGCATCGGGTATGACTGGCGCACCGCTACAACCCACAACAAAAATTGCTATCAACAAAAGCAATAAACGATTTTTTTTCATTCAGTTCTATTCCTATGGTTTACAGATCATATTTACATCATCAGCGATCGAAATTGTAATCTTTGACGCTTAATATATAGACAGCGCTTTGTAGCTTCACAAAATATTCAATGTTACGATACGCGTTTATGACAAATTATCGCCGCACGCGTTCCCATCATGCTTTATGTTGCAGATGATAAAAATTTAAACTTACTACGAAATACGTGCCGGATTAAACACTTAGATTTAGATTATTACAATCTTTATCAGAACACTCAGGATGTTTTATTTTATGTTTGGTTTTGGAAAAAACAAGAATGCTGAAGAAGTTACCGATCAAAAAACAGAAAAAAAGGGTTTTTTCTCACGCCTAAAAGCTGGTTTAGCCCGCACAAGATCTAACTTTACGGAAGGATTAAGCAACATTGTTCTTGGCCACAAAACCATTGACGATGATTTGCTCGAAGAGCTTGAAACCTTATTGCTCACCTCTGATGTGGGTATCGAAGCAACCCAGGAGATTATTGACAATCTCACGCAACGACTCCAGCGCAAAGAACTTAATAACGATGATGCCTTGTTTAGCGCACTAAATGAAGACATGCGACAGTTACTGGAACCAAGTAATCAACCGCTTGAAATTGATGAAACAAAATCTCCTTTTGTTATTTTAATGGTTGGAATAAACGGCGTTGGTAAAACAACAACCATTGGTAAATTGGCTCAACTTTACCAACAAGAAGGTAAAGCCGTGATGTTAGCCGCTGGAGACACTTTTCGCGCTGCCGCGGTTGAGCAATTGCAATCCTGGGGTAACCGAAACAATGTTCCGGTTATTGCGCAACATAGCGGTGCCGATTCTGCCGCGGTTATCTTTGATGCGCTGCAAGCAGCAAAAGCACGGAATATCGATGTACTCATTGCGGATACCGCCGGTCGATTGCATACACAAAATAATTTAATGGAAGAACTGAAAAAAATAAAACGTGTCATGAGTAAATTGGACGACCAAGCGCCACACGAAGTCATGTTAGTTCTAGATGCAGGCACAGGACAAAATGCACTAACCCAAGCGAGCCAATTCAACGAAGCAGTTGGCGTTAGCGGGATCACTTTAACCAAATTAGACGGCACAGCTAAAGGCGGCATTATCTTCGCTATCGCTAAACGCTTGGGAATTCCCATTCGTTTTATTGGCATTGGTGAAAGCCTGGATGATTTACGTCAATTTGATGCAAACGACTACGTTACTGCATTACTTGCTCGTGATAACGACGATTCGGAATGATTCAACTCGAAAATGTTCGCAAACGTTATATTAGCGGACATGAGGCCTTACGCGGCATTAATCTTTCCATCAATCGCGAAGAAATGTTATTCCTCACCGGACACTCTGGTGCAGGTAAATCTACGTTACTCAAGCTCATTGCCTTATTGGAACGACCGAGCTCAGGTAAAATTATATTTGATGAATATGACCTCGCGCTACTCAATGACAAACATATCCCTTATCACCGGCGACGTATCGGAATCATATTTCAGAATCCCACGCTATTGGAAGACCAATCCGTATTCGCCAATGTCGCGCTTCCGTTACAAGTATCTGGATACCCTGAAGCTGAAATTCAACATAGAGTTAATGCTTCGTTAGATTTGGTTGGCTTACTTGATAAAGCAAAACGAAGCCCCATTGTTCTTTCCGGCGGAGAACAGCAACGTGTAGGTATTGCTCGCGCTATAGTTAGTCGTCCAGAGGTCATTTTAGCGGATGAACCCACAGGCAATCTAGATCCGGCACTTTCTCAAGATATTATGAATCTATTTATTCGACTCAATCAGGTAGGTATTACATTAATTATTGCAACGCATGATTTACAGCTAATTAATCGATTTAAACATCGTCAAATTGAGCTGAAGGATGGGAAAATAATACCCCCTCATACTGGGGCGAATACTTGAAACAGTTTAAAGTAGAAAAGCCTAAGAAGAAAAATGTGGCAAATCAGCACACCGACCATAATGCTTTCAGTAGCTGGTTCACCATGCATAAAGCAGCCTTGCAAAATGCAACTGCAAGGTTGATGAAGACACCCATCGCAACCTTATTAACGGTTCTGGTGGTTGCGGTTGCACTGTCTCTACCCGCAGCATTTCAAGTGATAATAAAAAACCTGGAGAAGGGGCAGGCCGCCGTAAATGAACAATCCAGAATTTCATTGTATTTAACAAAAAATGCATCACAAGTTGACATTGACAATTTACTGGCGGAAATCAAGCTTAACAGTGCGGCGAAACAAACTCGCTATATTTCTGCAGACCAAGGATTACAAGACTTTAAAACACAAACTCGGCTAAATGATATTTTAGACTTAATGAGTAACAATCCACTTCCCGCTGTTATTCATGTGATACCCGACACACAAAAATTGAATCCTCAACAAATTAAATCCTTTAGTGAAGAGCTAGCGCAATTTGCTTTAGTTGACATGGCAAAAATAGATGAGTCATGGATAAACCGATTGTTCTCCATTACACAATTTGTCAAACAGGTTACCATAGCAATCTCATTGTTTTTAATATTTACCGTGCTTATTGTTATCGGTAATACCATAAAATTACTCGGCCAAGACTTCCATGATGAAATCGCTGTTAGTAAATTGGTCGGCGCCACAGATGGTTACGTTCGTAGACCTTTTCTATACAGTGGTTTAATCTATGGTTTGCTAGGTGGTTTTACTGCTCTGTGTTTAGTATCTATCGGACTTATTTGGTTAACACCACAAGTAGAGCAACTCAGTCAATTACACCAAACCCAGCTTGAATTAACAGGCCTGGGTTTTAGTGACGTGCTTACAGTGCTAAGCACTGGCATGGTTTTGGGATTGGGAGGCGCGTGGGTCGCCGCTAATCGATTGATTCATAGTTTACCCCTGCAAAATTGACAATTTTAAGTCAATTCTTAATTTTCATCATCCATTAACAATCGTACATCTTCCCAATTTAAATTGTTTGCGATTTCAAGAGCGTCAAACTTCAAGTTTCCTAAAAGTTTTTTTCCCTTGTCACTTTGTGAAAGATTCACTAACCCCATCTGTAGCTTCTTTTTATTCTCGTTATTAACATTTGGGTGAACGGCAAAAGCATGTGGCGTAACACCCTGGAATTTTTCCAATATTTTTAGTTTATTTTTAACACTAGCAGGCATAGCATTAAATGTTCGCATCACACCACCTGCAGCGTCAAATTTCTTTAAAGCAACCAGAGAATAACAAATATCATGTGAACGTCGAAAATTTGCATTGTATTTTATTTTATTCTTTTTTAAGTGACTTTGCGTCACTTCAGTGGCCGCAAATGCATTGGCTGGAAATACAAGATTCTTATTACTTAAATCTGACAAGGTTGAAATGTTGCTATCTTTTCTGACGATTAAAATTCCACTTAATTTTTTATTTTTTTCTTTCGCAATCGCTTCAAAACCGTATTTATTATGAGCAACGACATAGGAATACGGATTGGTATAAACCATATCAAAATACCCTGTCATCAGTCTTTCCTGGAAAGTAGCTATATTTGCAGAACCAACCAACTCTAATTTCAAACCTGTTTGGTGCGATAGCTCGCTTAACAATGGCCCCCAGGTTTGTTTGATTTTTTTTGAGGATTGCTGAGGAATGACGCCAACTCTTAAGACCTCTCCCTCGATTGCTAGAATAGGAAAGGCAGTAAAACAAGCAAGTAAAAAACAGCTTGCAATCGATAAATACAGACTAGATTTCAACGGTTTTTCCAATCTGCCTGTCATTGACCAATTATCCCTCAAATCCTCAATACAAGAGTAAAAACTTAAAATATTATGTTAGCTACTCTGTGTTTGCGTCATGTCAATCCACAACCTTAAGCTCATAACTAATAAATTCCACAGCTTCCTGGTCTTATATATTAGAAATTGGTAATAATTTCGTTTTGTCACGCTTCCAATTAACTTTTTAAGCACTGTACTGCCTGTATCAATAATCGATTTCTCGCGAACAATGAGGCATACATTTACAATACGATTTGCCAAAAAAAGAGTCTAAGACATAAATCTCCAGATAAAAAAACCGAATCAGACCCTCATCAATACTTGTTTATTTAGAGAACAAATCCCAAATAACTCATTAATTATTAACAGTTTTTTAAATATTAGCATTTCATAGACCAGGATGAACTAAGCAATGCATTAGCACTCTAACAATTCGAGTGCTAAGAATTGGCACTATCATTGATAGAGTGCTAACATTAGTAAATGCTGTAATTATTTGAACCCTATTTTGGAGCTTAAATTGACAAATATCCTTACTACAATGAATTTAACCGTTCCTCAAGGAAATATAGAATCCTATATTCATCAAGTTAAACAAATTCCAGTGCTTTCTGTTGAAGAAGAGCGAGAACTCGCCTACCGACTTCAAGAGGAAAATGATCTGGATGCAGCACGTCAATTAGTTATTTCCCATCTTCGGTTTGTGGTTCACGTAGCACGAGGTTATGCAGGTTACGGATTACCACAAGCTGACCTGATTCAAGAAGGTAATGTCGGCCTCATGAAAGCCGTCAAACGTTATGACCCCACTAAAGAAGTACGTTTAGTATCTTTTGCAGTGCACTGGATCAAAGCCGAAATACATGAGTTTATTTTACGCAACTGGAAAATCGTTAAAGTTGCTACGACCAAAGCTCAACGGAAGTTATTTTTTAATTTACGAAAGTCAAAAAAACGCCTCGGTTGGTTTAGCCAAGCTGAAATTGAAGCCGTAGCCAGAGACCTTGGTGTTGAAGAAAAAGTTGTACGCGAAATGGAATCACGCTTAAGCAGCACAGATGCAGCGTTTGATAGCTATGGCGATCAAGATGACGAGAGCACGGATTACCTGGCACCTGCCAACTATTTGCAAGATAACAACGCCGACCCGGCCAGCCAATTAGAAGCCTCGGACTGGAATACTCACAGTACAGGTCGCTTAAGCCAGGCTCTGGAACTGCTGGATGACCGAAGCCGAGATATCTTAAATCGACGCTGGTTAAGCGATGATAAATCCACACTACAGGATTTAGCCGCTCACTATAAGGTGTCTGCCGAGCGCGTCAGGCAAATTGAGAAAAATGCCATGAATAAGCTAAAAGCCTCGTTAATCGCATAATTCCTTCATTCTCGAAAACCTCAATAAAGGCCGCAGATAATGCGGCCTTTTCTATATCCTCATTAAAAAATTCAGTGTCAAAACAATAAGTTATTTTAAATTCCGCAAATACAGACAATATTAGCCCGTGCTAGACTCGCTCAAGCAGCAGTATCTAGGAAAATTGCAGTTTTCATGGTTTCATGCAAAAATGCACAAATAAGATCAAATAACACTCAATTTTCGAGTTTTACTCAAATAATGAATCGCTGGGAGGGTATCGAAAATGCTTTTAAAACGACTAGCTGTACCTCTGATAACTATAGCTGGATTAACCTGCGGATATTCAACCAACAGCTTTGCTGCCAACTGGTTAATGCTACAGGGAACTGAATCCCCACTAACGGCAGGCAGAGCAAAAGTTTGGGGATTTATTCAAGGCCAATATCAACATGACTTAAGCTCGGAAAGTGCAGCAGGAAAATATGTACCTGCAAAACTTATCGGCCCTAACCTAACCTCTCAAAGCATGGCTAATGTTAATCGAGCACGAATTGGTGTACGAGGCAACGGGATGCCAATTGATGGAAAGGTTAATTATTTTTTACTGCTTGAAGCCGGTAATAACGGCATAACCAATGGCGCAGGTAATGTAAAAGCTACTGACGCAAGTATTACTGCCAACCATATACCCTTCGCCCGAATCCGTGCAGGTTTATTTAAATACCCGGGTTCTGAGGAAGGACTGCAAGCTATCCATGTTTTTGACTACATTAATTTTACCACTGTTTCTAATCAGTTAATGTTGGAACGTTTTCCCAACGATGATAATTATGCAAAAGCAGCGGATGGACGAGGTAATACAGAAGCACAATCGTTAGGAGTTGCGCCTTCAGGATTTGAAAAACCCGTTGGAGCTTTTCGTGACGTCGGTATTCAAATTTTCGATTCTATCATGATCAAAGACTACGAAATTTCCTACGCCGCCATGATAGGAAACGGCAACGGACTTAATTTTGGCGATAACAATGGCAACAAAACCGCATACGGCTACTTTTCAACAGAAAAAATATTTCAGGGCAAAGGGCCTCGTCGCCAAGGTATAAAAGTGTTTGCCTGGTACCAAACCGGCTTACGTGCCTACGACACCAAATTTGACTCTGTCACTTCTACTAGCACGACCAACGCCACCGTATACAACACTGCCAAAATACGCGAATACACTCATTATAAACGCGAACGCTTTGGCGGAGGATTCAAGTTTCTTAAAAATGGTTATCGCTTCACAGCAGAATACTTAATGGGCCGCGGCATGATCTTCCTTGGACCACATAAAGAAAGCTTTGATATGAATGCACCTGGTGGTGCCGGAGACGGCCTGTTGGGTAAAGCCAATGGCTGGTATGTTGATGGTGGCTGGCGCATTCCTGAAACAAAATTCGAGATTGATGCACGTTATGATGTTTACAATCGACTCACTGGGGATACACTCGAAGTTAACTATTCCACAATCACTTTAGGTGCTCAGTATTTTATGAACAACAAAACTCGAGTCGCACTTAACTACTCAATTCGGAGCGCAAAATCTAAGAATGGTGTAGCAGCACTTGAGAATAACCTGACAGGTATTGGTGGCCGAGCAGGAATACAAGTTACTGCTATTTACTAACTACTTGTTAAACCTGGGCATAAAAGTGCCCAGGTTTTTTTAATCATTTAATTCCAGTATGTAATCAACCATTCTTTCTATCGTTTCATCTTTCACTCGATTTTGCAAAGCTGGCATTCCATCCCCACCTTTCCAGGTTGCAAATTTTCCGCGACTGCCGTTTTTTACACTATAGACTAACAATGCCTTGGCCTTTTTCTTAGGAACGTCTTTGTAGTACTGAGCAATCTCAAACCATGACGGCCCAACAACTGTTGCTTTTACGCGATGACATTCAATACATCCATTCAGCTGAGCTTCTTTAAATAAGGCCACATTCTTTTTTTTCTCAGCCGATTCATTTTCATTTGAACTGCAGGCCAACATGAGAAATGAACATGCAACAAGTAACAACCAAAAATTAACTTTCATAAAATTTCTTCCTAGTTTTTTTACTTTTCACCAAGTGTAAAAATGACATCAACGGGAAACGCAATTCCATTTCCGTCAAACAACTGGTTAATCTCATCCAGATGTTCTCGCTTAAATTCTTTAAGTGCAGTCTCATCCAACTGTTCAACAAATCCTCGAAAGCCTGCATACCAAACGATATCCCACCAATCATTTGCATCTTTTTGCGTATAACCTGCATCATGTCGAAAGGTTTTTATATTTTTTAAATTTGCGGTTTTATACAGAGCAGAACTTTTCTCTTCATCTGCCAAACGCGCAAAACCGACTGAATCAGGAATTTCCACACCATATTTCTGTATTCGATTAAAAAATAATTCTGTGTGAGGTTGAAAAGAGTTTTCACTAAAGCAACAACTCATGAATTTGCCGGTGGGTTTTAGCTTATCAACTAAACCTTTCAACAAACTCTCCATATCCTCCACAAAAAAAAGCCCAAAAGAACAATTTACATGGTCAAATTGATTTTGTGGAAAATCCAAAGTTTCAATATCCATTTGGACAAATTCAACATTTTGGAGTCCTTGAAGTTTAGCCTTCATTTTGGCTTGCTGTAACATGCCTTCAGACATATCTACTGCTGTCACCTTGCCTTGAGGCAAAACATTCGCCATGCTGAGCGATGCCATACCTGTCCCAGCAGCCGCATCAAGCACGTGCTCATCACCCCGAAAAGAAAAATACCGCGGTAGCTGCGCTGCACTCTTGTGAAAAAAGCACAATGCTGGATTATCATATCCTGGCGCAACGGTATTAAAAGTCTGCTTGATGAAATTCTTACGCTCTTGACTATCCATATTTTACAACCTGCCTATCAAATCAATTTGCCAGATTATACCTGATTCATTTTCCGATTTAATAAAACTTAGATAATGGCTCAACTTTTATCCATTAAAATCAATAGGATAACAAACATTCACCCATTTGCAGTGTATCCGGCGTGCATATTGCTGCTTTTGGACTACACTATTGAATTGTAAACTGTTGATGTTATTTAACTTTCGGAACTGAGGTATACAAGGGCAAACAATGGATCTCTCGCAGGATACTCGCTACCAGGAAACACCGGTTTATCTGTTTTTCGAGAAATATGTGCTTGATGTGATTGGTAAGTTACCCCAAGACAAAATCGAAATACTGCAACAAATTAACCTCCAAGCCACTTTCGGTACCAAAGCCAACGCCTGGAAAGATGTTATCCGCGAAGTTCTGGTACTTTCCAGCACAATTGATATTGCGATCCTGGCACAGTGGTACAAAGCACTGGAACAAGCACAAAATAATAATACTGACCTTGATCCCAACATTTTCTGCAAAGAATTTGTTGATGCGTATTTTGAGGAGAACAGTGTAATTGATGTATGGACAGAGAAAACCCTGGAAGATGCTAAGCAATACATCTATGAAAATCAAACGCTAGAAAACGTATAACCCGCCTCAGACTAAATATCTGCCCTCACATACCCTTCAATTTCTGCTGTAAACCTATCGCTAACACCAGCTTGTTTCGCAAATTTTGGCCAATCCCGAACAACTGAAATCACTTCATCAATTATCTCAGCTGGTTTTGATAAACTAATGGATTCACCAACCACAATAAGATCTTCACGAGTAAAGTTATCTCTTTTACCGTTGATCGTCATTTGGTGCTGATTGGTCCACTGACCTGCAGGATTGTGTGAATAGGTAACATCATAAGCCGGGGACAATTTCCAATTACCATCCGGCTCCATTAGAAATGCGATATTCTTTGTGTGATCATCCTGGTTACGACCAATAATATTAAATAACATACGACGATATTGCTCCGCAGCTTCTGCCTTACTCAAGCGTAACTTTCTCATAACTGCAAACACTTGCTCATAACTGTAAGCCCCGGCGGCATTAAAATCATTATGTGCGATTCCACAAAAAGACTGCATATGAAGCTTGTTACCAGTTTGCCGATCGAAACGCTTTGTCATGAAATGCGCACGGCCATTTTCTTCCATTAACTTAGATTCCGTCATATTAATGCCCGCTGCTTTGGCCATCAGGTGATAGGCATATTCGATTCGGCCAAAACCCGTTGATTCACCTAATTCCATATCAGTCACACCATCAAATTTTAAAATCCAATAGTCATAACCCTCAGGCGCATCTGCTTGGCCTGAGAGGACTTTCCCCTCTTCATTCATGGCAATCACAGCCTTAGGTCTTGCGCCGCCTGCAGACGTGCCCACTCGCAAAATATCAAACAATGCATTTTCGTTTTCAGTCTCTGAGTGACCAAAATCGACATCCAATGTTTCTCGCTCAACGACAATCGCTTGCACTAAAGTGACTAATTCAGAAATTTCAACCGGCACCGAAACATCATATTTTTCGATCACAGCAGGCATAAATTCCAAGGCACCGATACCACGCTTGCCGGTATAACAAAGACGTTCCACCGGACTAAAACCTGTTGCGTCTCGACCATTTCGCGCTAACCAGGCATCAATTACCCGATTCCCAAATTTGTCAGGTAAAGTATCCGCCAACAAACCCGGCAGACCTAAAAAGGTTTCTTTATTCAGAGAGGGAAAGGAAAAAAGCCCGTCACCTTTGCGAGCCTCTTCCAAACTCAGATGGATAGGAGAAATATCCAGCCCCAACTTCAAGAATGTTGGATCAAACTCAAATACACTATAAGCACGATCCTCTAACCAGGAAACGGCGCCGACGGTTTCACCCCAAAGTTTTACTATTGCCGTATCAACCTTACTTACCATTCTGACTCATCGTCCTGCGTATTCTTAATTCGCTCGCCTGTGGCACGCTCTCGTTTTTTACCCTGCATCTTAGCCATTTGCAATGGGCTGACTAAGGCTTCAGGAATAAAACTGTCCAAGTTCTCTAATGCATTAAGCTCTCTTAATACTCCAATCAAACTGGAAAGCTTGCCAGCACCCGATTCCAGAGATTTGATGGTATTCAAGGATAGTAGCGTGGCTGCAGCCAATTCTTTTTGAGTAATGTTATTACGTAAGCGTAATGCCTTGATCCGAAGACCAAGCTCTTTCATTATGGCCTTGTCAGTGAGGGAATAAAAATCCATAAAAGCCCTATATTTGCCCTTTACATCTAATAATTAACACTAATAAGCTATTATTAGGTCATTATAGTCTAATTACAAGCAATCGAGAAAAAGAAAGCAATAAAAGCTTATTAATAGGCTTTTAGTTTTAAAAACGAACTTTAATGGGCAAATTTATGGCTGTTAATGGAGATTTGAGAAAAAGAAAGGATATATCCACCGATTAAAACAAAAAGCGGATAGCCTTAAACAGACTATCCGCTTCGAGTGATTTATCACGATTTACGAGTAATACAAAATTTATAGTACTCGATTACCCGCTTACGGCTGATACTCAACATAGATGTCTTCCGTCTGCCCCTGAATCCAGTCAGTAATTGTCGCATCCGCCAAACTACTTACAATCGCTCCAGAAGCCGAAGCTGCAGGACGAATTTGAATCCTATGCACATCACCTTCTTTTAACATATCGTAATCCTGATTGGTCCAAGTCCAGGTATCCACACCATCAAACACTAGTTCAGTACCATCAGCCAAGCTGTATTTATTGCGTCTATCTATCTTACTGTCATCCAGAATTCGCACTTGCCAAATGGTATTCGCTGGTACAGTACCATTAGTCCAGCTTAAGGAAAAATTCGAACCATTGGTAATAACTGTTGGCGCCCCCGAATCGGTGGAAGCTGTCACACCATTCACTTTAGGAATAGCAGTCATTAACATGTCCGCAGGATTGGAGCGCGCGTAATTGACCTTAAACACGCGTTTCTTGCCATTTGCTTTAGTCATTACCACTTTATATTTAGTATCACCAACAATAGCATTCAATCCGCCACCGGATACATCACCCCTACTTGAGGCCGTGACAAAGTAATTTTGTGATCGCTGCACAGCAATTCCATTTTGAGGATAGATCAACAAATTACGAACTCTATCTTTGTAGGAGAAATTTGTAATCGCATCATTCCATAGAGCATAAGAATTATTTCCTACCAAAGGCATTGTGGCATTATCATCACGTTTAAAAACACCCGTTGCAAACCCCGGTATCGGATTTCGCAAGACGAAATGAGAACGTTCTGTTTCGTCACTGAAAATTCGCGTTAATGCTGTCAACTCAGTTGTCACCACTCGAGCAACACCTGTAGCAATTTCAGTCGAACCTTCTAATACTGATACGGTTGCGTTTAGGGAACTTGAGAAATCAAGTATCACAGTCCAAGTTGCTTCTGCACCACCGACAAGGCCGGGACCAGCAAGCAAGGACAATGTCACTTGATCATTATCATAATTAACAGCATGGCCAGTACTAGCACAACGGATATATTCTCTGCCACCCGGATCATCAGCGTTTGTAGCACAACTAACATCTTCACCATCATCAGTATTGACGAGTAATTGAAAGCTAAATCCACTACCATCTGAACCGGCGATTTCGAGATTTACCATACCGTTCAGTCCGCCTTTCAATACGACATTTCGGCTGGTACTTAACGTTCGCAGCGCATTACCTTCACGTGTCATAAAGCGCACAGCCCTATCTCCCGTCAAAAGAAAACGTGGGGGAATAATTAAGGTTGTAGAACCGCCATACACACGATATTCATCGTTACCCTCGATATCACCATTATCCACATCAAACTCACGTAAGCGAACGATGTATTCTTGTGCATCAGGCATTGAGGGTAACTTGACTTCAACAGGTTTGGTGTGATTTATGTAACCACTCACCGGTATAAATTCACCAGCTTCGGTTAATGAGACCGAGGCATCATTAAAAGTCATTAAACGACGATTCAATCTAGTCGGTAGAGTCGTATTCGTGTTATTCGTTTGGCCCGCGGTAAGCGAATATGTACCCAATGTTAAGTCATCAGAAATATCATTGTCAGTACCCATATCATCTCTAACAAGAATTGTGTAGGTTTCGCCAGCGACAATAGTCCCAGCACCACCACTAATCGTACACGAAGATATATTGTAGGGTCTCGTTGCAAAAGTTTCCGTATCGTAATCCCCTCCAGGAGACCAATCGAGGTTAAGCCCCCTCGAAGAAAACTTATTGGGAAGACAAAGTTGATCACCAATCGCCGTAGCACCAGAATAAACTTCCAAAGACAACTCACTGCCTTTAACTTGTGGCTTCACAACAGGATGAAAGATACCAACTATATCAACATCATTAACATCGCCATTCCCTAATGCGACTCGATTAGTTCGATTAAATGGAATTGCGCTTTTTGGCTTCCCAACAAATAGCAGTTTGCTGCCATCAAAATCCTTGTTGGTTTCATCTGGAATTCCAGTAGCGCTGGTTTTGCCGATGTAAACGAATTCAGTTGAATCATATTCCCCAATCAAAACTGCGCCTGAACTCGCATCGGGTGCCCTAACAAAAACTCCCGATAACACCGTATGCTCGACAATGAAATCTGAAATATTATCGTTATCGAAAAAATCTTGTTCGGTTCGTTCTAACTCCCAATAAAACGCTCCAGTATCAGGGTCAAAAGAATTAGCTAGTATTTCCTCATCATCGTTTTCGATACCAGTAATGAAAATTGACGATTCCTCAATATCAAACTCCAGTGTGGCAGCACCTTTAAAAACACTGCTTGAGCCTGGAAATTCGTATTTTAATTCAAGCGCATATGTTGAATCATAATCTTCCGAACCGGTAAACTGATAAATCGCTTCAGATGTAGTATTCAAGTTAGCACTACACGACGCGATTTCAGTACCACTGCTATTTTTAACCGAGTCCGTGTAAGCCACCTGACCACTATAGGTATTGGTGTTAGTACTAAACGTTAAACTGATGTCAAAAGTTTCGGTGCGTGTTTCACCAGCACCATCATTAACATTTGTATGAACCTCTGTCCAGCTAACAGCACCGTTATTATAAGTCACCGCACTCATAACAGGACCGAATACTCGCCCCACTTTTACAGTGTTACCACTAATATGAAAACTTGCATAGGTGGTATCAACTACAGAGCCTATCCCACCGGGCATGTCACAATTGGTGCTTTCCGCTAAAGTTGTCGTAAAGTAAAAAACGCCCATTGGATTCCCAACATCAGCAGTAGGTGTTGTTTCAGAAGTTGAACGCGTTTCATCTAACGGATAAGCATCTTCTGCATCAACAATGCCATCGCCATCATCGTCATCATCACAGGCATTACCACTTCCATCATCATCTGTATCAATCTGCAATGGATTGGCTACAGTAGAACAGTTATCCAATGAATCTGGAACAAAATCAAAATCGCTATCTGCCGAGTACTGACTGTTCAATGGAAATGCATCATCGACATCCAAGGTTCCATCACCATCATCGTCGTCATCTGAATTCGTCGCGCTAGTATCTAACTCACCTGTTCGCTTATCATTGGCGTCTAAAGCCCATACGTCATTGGCCAATCCATCATTATCAGTATCCAGGTCTCTCGCAGCGTCAGATGGGAAAGCATCTTTACCATCTAATCGACCATCACCATCACAATCGCGTTTTAATGAACAACCTGTCGCCTCATCAACATCCAACACGCCATCATTATCATCATCCGCATCGGATAAATCCGCAACTTCTGTGGTTGTACGATCACCGTTATCATCTAATTCAAAATAAGCGTCAGGTCGCTTATCACTATCGGTGTCTGTATCTGCGTTTTTAATTCTTGGGAAGGCATCATCAGCGTTGTCGACACCATCGCCATCTAAATCGGTATCGCTATTGTCACCGATCTCGTCACCGTCAAGATCCGACCATTCGGTAGCATCACTATCAAATGCGTCAAACTTATCGGGCACGCCATCACCATCGGTATCAGTGCTGGTATCGGTGGCCTCAATAAACTTAGTTGCATCCAATGGAAAAGCGTCATCGCCATCCAATACACCGTCGTTATCGTCATCAGGATCTGACCAGGCTATATTTTCTGTGTTAGAACGAGAACCATCCGTTTCTAAGTCATAAGCAACGTCAGGAAATCCATCACCATCGGTATCCGAATCTGCGCCCGCATGACGAGGAAAATCATCTTGTGAATTTAAAATCCCATCACCATCGAGATCAGGATTAAGTACTGCAGGTTGTGCAACAATATTGGCAATCGTGGTGACACCAGTCGGTAAGGACTTACCCGTGCTTGAAATTTCTGAGGTCAAGCGATCCTCAATTTCAGAAACCTTTTGGGTAGTGCCAGGAATCACTAATTCTTCAGGGTCTTTATCTAAAACTTCCAAGGTAGAAGTGCCAATTATTGCAATATCCGTCGCTGAGGATCCTGTACCAACTTTCCCGTCGATACTGCCATCAGCCAAATCTTCGGTCAGTGCTCCCAACATATCGCCTGGGGTTACACTACTCGCCTGGTTACTCATTTCATTTACCGCTGCCGCCAAAGCTTCAACTGCGGCACGATACTTAGCTGTTTTTCCTAATTTCTCTTCAGTGTCCGTCGCTTCATCAACCATAGGTGGCGTGTTAAATACATCAACGTCTTTATTTAAGCCGTAACCCACAGTTGAAGTCACCTGATCAGCAGCAATGGGTAACGCGGCAAGAAATTTATCTGAAATTTTGCTGGAACTAAAAGCTGAGCCAGTATAGGGAGCCACGCCAGAATTCGCATTTTTAATGGCAATATCCACTGCCATGGTTGTTATTAAGGTCGCATACAAGTTACCACCCGCTTCTAACATGTCGGCCGTAACAACCGTTTTTAATTCATCAATAATTGGCGCAGCGTTGGAATTTAAGTCGATGGTATTTGCGTTGGCAGAAAAAACCAAAATGTAGGGTGGTTCTGCCGTAGTGTCTTGAATACTGATACTACTGAAAGAAGCTGAGGCATCAGTTGAACCTGTCGCAACCGGTGTTTCACTTTGGAAATCAGCAAAATTAGTATCAACTGTATAAAATTTCAGGTCAGCAAAAGCCAGTGGACCTTTTACACCGCCACCACTGACCACCGGAGATAAACGAATTTTTGAGGTCTCCTCAACAATCTCTTCCTCTTCAGTTGATGAACAGGCAAATATTGTTAACGAAAACAACAGGATTAAAAAACATTTTTGAAAAGGACTGTTTAAAAATCTAACATTCCAATGATTCATAAAAATCTCCGAATAAAATCAATTTTAATACAACAAAAGACGCACATAACAAGCGAAAGATGCATGAACATATTACGCAATTTTGGGGCAGTAGATTATCCCAAAAGGAAAGAGTTGTAAATGAAAAAAGAACAATTATTGATCAATAATTATTTTGCAAATTGAGACTATTAATTATAACTGTGCACACAGCGAACGATGTCCGTCACGCCTTGCTCAACCGCGGATGTCATGACTTCGCAATTTAAATCGTTATAGGTATTAACCGTTAACCGCAGATTTTGATCACGAAAAACAATCCCATCTAAGTTATTGGTTTCCGAAGTAAAATCTGCATCAACAAAACTGACAATTTCTGAAAGTGTTGGAAAATCGCCTTTATGCGCAATTGCGAGAGCAAAAGCAGACTTAACTTTCTTTTCCAAGGCGACATCATTCTCAAGCGTCTGTCTTTGATTTTGAGGAGGTGAAAAACCAGGAATGGCAACCACCGCAATAATCGCAAAAACCACCAGCGCCATGGATACCTCAACGACGGTAATGCCTCGCTGCTTTATGCGAGAAACACCAGTACATTTAAGAAAAGAACATGCTAGAGATACTGCTGGCCTATTAAGATTAAGCATAATTCACCAATTTAATAATCGATGACTTTGTATCGTTCCCAAATCAAACCACGGATAGCAAAAAACTGAGAACAAAGTCTCAGTTTTTTTGGGTTATCAAGCGATTAGATTAATTCTTATTTTGTGCTTTGCCTCAAAGCAACTGAATCTCCGGTCCATATCACCTGCACACCTTTGGTGGGTTCTTTAGCAAGGTAAAAATCATTAATCTGATCTGCGCTGGTATTGATTTCAAAAATGTCGGCTATGGAATTTGAATCTGCACTGTAATTGGCGCTCAATAATTGATGACCGAATGGTTGGCTCAAGCTGCTCCAGCGTTTCCATACCGCGGTAAAATTATTCTCCGAAATAGAAATCACTTTGGGTGTCTCATGGGAAAATCGTTCATCCCCATCAAGCAACTTTCCACCTAACCATTCATCATTTGTCACCGTGTTCCCATTGCCATCAACGGACGTATTGTCAATTTTAAAAATGTTATACCAGACTGTTTGTCGAACAGAATTATTCCATTTGGTATTTTCAGCATCGCTCGAACTAAAAACCGCTTTCTGCGCCCAAACCACCATCATGTTACCAACACTATCAAGAGACGCTTGCGCCACAGCAGCATGTTGAGCACTTTCATCTACCGTCGTAGTTGAGACATCGTCGGCTTGTAGTTGAACTGATGCGCTCCAAGTGTGAGCATTTGCACTCGTATCAAATTGACTTGCCCAGATTTGACTATTCGCCGCCAACTCTTTGGGATAAATTGTGTTTCCTAATGGATCCTGACTTTGTGTCAAATAATCAGGCTTTTGATCCCATACGGCCCAGACCTTATTATTGTTATTGCTAACCAACTGAAATTTGTTTACCTGACCCAATGCATTACTTATCACAACAGCAGGACTCTGCCAGCCGGTTGCATCGAACCACTGTCCAAATAAATTAGTCTGCGTACTTTTACATAATGCTGGAGTAGCAATACAAGGATCTGTGTCTGTACCTTGAAATACAGAAGTCCCATTTGTATTTTCTTGCGCCCAAATAGCAACACCGGAGCCAGCGCTAAACATGGCAACTTGTACAGCTTTAGCACCACTATTGCCATCACTCAACAATTGCTCGGCGGCCCATGTAGATCCATCGTAAGCACTCGCATAAACATTGCTAATATTGTTGGTACTGCTGCGCGCTAACCATAACAATTGTGCTTTTCCTGTATCATCCATTGTCACACTTAAATCACTTAATACCAGGTTTTGATTAATGCTCACCGTTTCAATTGTACTCCAGCTATTGCTTGTTGCCGTGTAATGCGAAACGTTAATCATATAAGTTGAGGCGGCATCTCCAGTCGTTGTTGTGCTTTCTTCATGTTGAATCCAGACAGCAATTCCATCACCGCCAGAGTTGCTAGTAACTGCACTGTGAGATTTCAAACCCTGCCCAACATTACCAGTTATCCGAACTTGAGTGGCGCCGGCTTCATCGGTATATCGCTCACCGGATTGAATAGTTGCCCAGAATCCAGTTTGTAAAGCAGTTTCCGTTTGCCATGTCGCCGCTGCTGAATCATAAACCCGGGCTTTTATATTTGTACGCTGGAGAATATTAAGATGGGTATGGCTTTCGTGATCACCATAGTCTTCTTGCTTAGCAATACTACGATGAGAATCATCACTGCTATCGTATACAACACCTGACCCCGAGGGCACTTCTCGGCCCGATGAAATTAAATCCGTTGTTGCATAAGGAATATCTGGATCATGAGCATCTGTTAACGCTTGATTAACTCTTTCTTCGGTTTCATGCTCTTGCCAGACAATAATCAAATCACCATTATCATTTGATATTGCAGTGCTTGCATTTATTTCAGAATCGCTTTTTAAAGTGACCGGTGTTTGCCAGGGATTAACTAATCCGCTTTTACTATCGGAACAAGCCTGAAGTGAAAAAACGAACACTGTGGCAATAATGATTAATGGAATATGACGCATCATGATTTAATCCAATTTATTGTTTTAGTACGATAACTACCCAATATAGAACAGACAAACTAACCCCTGAAAATATCAAATTTACTGGATAAACTCCACCGCTTTAAGATGCGGATAAACTTCGACCGAAATGACTAAAGAGAGATGTCCGGGTGAATATACTGCGTCAAACCGACTGATTCTGGATTATCTAAATGTGGAATAGTGCCCAATAAAGGTGCTGAAACAGATTTCACCAATGATTCAACCACCTCATGGGAATATTCACTCTCTGGTTCCAGCATGTTGGCTACCCAACCTGCACAGGCATTGCCTTTCTGTAAAACATTTTGGATCGTTAAAGTCGCGTGGTTAATACATCCCAAGCGAACACCCACCACTAAAATGACTGGCCACCGATGACTGCAAACCCAATCAGCCATCGTAACAGAATCTGTTAATGGCACTTGCCAACCTCCCGCACCTTCAATAATCACGCGCTCACTTTTACTGCGCAATACGTCATATGCGGCATCCAATACGGCAATATCAATTAAGGTATTATTTCTCTTCGCAGCAATATGGGGTGCGATCGGTGGTTCAAAGACGAGAGGATTGACTTGCGAATAACTTAATGTGAGGTTTGAAGTTTTTTGCAGTATCACTGCATCTTCATTTTGCAATCCATCGGGCGTTTTTACTGCGCCTGCTGCAACGGGTTTCATTGCGGCAACCTTTTCGCCTTGATTGATAAAATATTCTATCAACGTTTTGGTAACTACCGTTTTACCAACACCTGTATCCGTACCAGTAACAAAAATGGCTGACATAAATTAGTTCTTATCCGAGCGAACAGGAATCGGAAAACCCGTTTCTGTATTTGATGGCCTTATGCCGTTTTCTGGAATCCAAGCATGCCCATACACGACTTCATACGTTGCAGGTAGCACACCGTCTTGTCGGAGTTCCTCATACGCCTGTTTCATTTGTTGTAACTTATTCTTCCCGGTTAAACCCCTGGCTCGGCCAGCAGCCGCGTTTCGTGAGCCCAGACCTTTCAGGTCTGACATCAACTCATCCACTTGATTGTAGGTTAGTGTAATCGTTTCAACATCCATCACGGGATCCGCAAAACCGGCACGCATTAGCGCATCACCCACATCGTGCATATCGAAAAAGGCGCTCACGTGCACTGAATCATCAACAGTGGCCCATGCCCTGCGTAATTCCTTCAAAGTGTCTGGACCCATACTAGAGAACATTAACAAACCACCTGGCTTTAAGACTGAGCGGAATTCAGAAAAGGTTTTGTCCAAATCAGCACACCATTGAATTGCCAAACTGGAAATTAGTAAATCAACGCTTGAGGTTTTCAGTGGTAAACTTTCCGCATCTCCACAAATGAATTGTTTATTGGATTTAAATTTTTGCAGAAAACCTTGAGACTGCTTGGCATAATTCAGCATGCCATGTGCAATATCCAGTGAATATATGTGAGCCGATTTATAGTGCTCTTTTAGCAACCGTCCACAATGTCCCGTTCCCGAACCAACGTCTAATATTGATTCTGGCTTTAATGTTACGTATTCAAGCCGTTGCACCAAGCGTTTAGCAACTTCTTGCTGTAAAAATGCCACACTATTATAAGAACTGGCCGCGCGTGAAAAACTCTGCCGCATCCAAGCCTTGTTTATTTCATAGTTTGAATTTGCTTTTTGTTTATTAGAAACCATAATAGACTTTACTTTATCACGCAGAACAGATTTATCATCAGCTCACCAACGCCTTGTTTAGTACTAGCATAAACTCATCGTAATGAGAAATAAATGGCGCATGAGACGATTGCTGAAAAACATGTAATTGGGCGTTTGGAATTTCTTCTTCCATGACTTTCGCGGCAGCCAATGGCACCAACGTATCCAGCCGACCATAAAATAAATGAACAGGAATTTCAATGCTCGACAACCGTGGAGCCAGATTAGTATTCTTTAATAATAATAAGCCACCTCGCAAAGCAGCTTCGTCTGGTTCACCGTGTAAATATAATTTTTCTTTTAGCTCACGGATGGTTTCTTTAACATGGTCACCACCTTGTGCCTGCAACATTAAAAAAACTTGCAAGGTTCGTTTAAAGTTTGTGATTAACTCATCAATAAAACCGTCAAGCAAATGCTGCTTCATGGCATGCGGCCATTCATCGTCAGCCATAAATTTTGCGTTGCTGCCTAACAAAATCATTTTTTTCAGATGTTGCGGGTATTGTAATGCAATACCCTGTGCGATTAAGCCACCCATCGACCAACCCAGCAATGTCGCCTTTTCGGGAATCACATTAATCAGTAATCCAACTAATGAATCAAGTTGATAATCGCATTTCACATCTGCGCTTTGACCAAAACCCGGTAAATCAATCACAGTAACTCTGTAATTTTGACTAAGCCCCGATACCACCTTGTGCCACACCGCAGAATTAAACCCCCAACCATGCAGAAAAACAACATCATCCCCTGAGCCAAATGTTTCTGAATAAAGTGTCATAAACTGCGTTCCAAGGCATTTAACAATTTATCAACATGATGCTTTTCGTGTGCTGCAGACAAGGTAATGCGTAACCGAGAACTACCATAGGGCACGGTTGGTGGTCGAATAGCTTTTACCATTAAACCATTCGATCGCAACGATTCACTCACGTTTAACGCTCGAGCTTCATCCCCAATAATAAGCGCTTGAATTGCCGTCTGAGACGGTAGTAAGTTTAGCCCCAAACGCGTCGCACCCTGTTGAAACAACGTGATTAAGTCCTGCAATTTTTCTCGCCGTTGAGGTTGTGTCTGGATAATTTTCAAACTCACCAAACTTGCTGCCGCCAAGGCCGATGGCATGGACGTAGTGTAAACATAGGTTCGAGACTGCTGGATTAACCATTCAATCAATTGTTCGCTACCCGCAACAAAAGCACCAAACACACCAAAGGCTTTCCCCAGCGTTGCCATTAATATGGGTTTGTCATCTTCCTGCAAAAACAAGGTTTCGCAAATGCCACCACCGGATTGACCTAAGACACCTATGCCGTGTGCGTCATCTACCAAAACATCGGCATCGTATTTATTCGCCAATGCCATTATTTCATTTAATCGTGCAATATCGCCATCCATACTAAACACGCCATCAGTCACAACCAATCGATTGCCGCTAACTTCTGATTGCAGCATTCTCTGCAATGTATCCATGTCGCTGTGCGCATAACGTTTAAAGTTCGCTCCTGAATATAATCCGCCGTCAATCAATGAAGCATGATTCAAGCGATCTTCAATCACCATATCATCACGACCACACAATGCGGTAATGACACCAATGTTTGCCATATATCCCGTGGAAAACAGTAACGCGCGCGATCGGCCAACATGTTCAGCCAAAGCTTGCTCCAAATCATGATGAACACTGCTATGCCCTGTTATAAGGTGTGCTGCACCACTACCCACTCCATAATATTTTGCACTTGTTGTTAGTGCTTCTACGATAGCAGGATCATTGGCTAAACCGAGGTAATCATTGCTTGAAAAATTAATAAACGTTTTTCCATCGACAACAATCTCAGCGCCTTGGGCAGATTGCACCACGTCCCGCTGACGATAACGATGCTCGTTTTTTCTTCTTTGCAATAGCACATTAAGGTCTTTCATCAATGAATTATAAATCTGTCGCGTAAAAATTGACATATCGTACATGATCCGCCGATTTTGTCGACGACAACATAACTCTTGCACATAACCCTATTCATTATGTTAATATCTCGGCCCGTTGTTTTGATACAGAAGTAGATTGAATTTAAAAGATGTCAGATGTAAAAAGTTTTACAGAACAGATAACAAATAAGCTGTCAAAATCAATAAATCAACCGTGTGTTTTATGTGGGGCAAAAGGTCACGAAGATCTTTGTTTATGCGAAGATTGCTTGGCTGAGTTACCCTACATAGAGAATAGTTGTGACTCTTGTGGATTACCGTTACAGGCAAGTTTAACGCATTGTGGCGCCTGCATCAGCTCCCCACCACCGTGCACCCGATGTGTAAGTGTTTTACATTATCAAGAACCTGTCGATTACTTGATTAAACACATGAAGTATCATAATCAGCTGGCTATTGCTGATTTAATGGGGAAACTACTCGTAAAGAAAATTGGCAAAACAACACCGCTTCCCGAACAAATTATTCCTGTGCCGCTGCATTTTAGCCGTCTTCAACAACGCGGTTATAACCAGGCAATTGAAATAGCCAAACCCATTAGTCGAGCTTTTAACATTCCTATCAACACAACTCTCTGCAGTCGCATTCGAGATACCGCACCGCAGTTTGATTTAGCGTCAGATAAGCGGGCTGAGAACTTGTCACATGCATTTGAAGTTATCAATGAGGTATCAGTAAAACACGTTGCCATTGTTGATGACGTAATGACAACCGGCTGCACCGTTTGGGAACTAAGTAAAACCTTGATCAACGCTGGCGTTGAGCGCGTTGACGTCTGGACAGCAGCTCGAGCAACAGCTGATTAATTCATCAGATCCTTCGCCTTACCTAGCAACACCTCCCCCCTGTGCAAATAATGAGACAAGCCATATAATACGCGCTGCTCTCTTGCATAGATCAATGAAATGACCGTCGCATTATCCATCAATAACCTTAAAAAAATTTATAGTAATCACTTTGAAGCGCTTAAAGGTATCGATCTAACGGTTGAACACGGCGATTTTTTCGCCTTGCTGGGCCCCAATGGCGCAGGAAAATCCACAACCATTGGTATCATCTGCTCCCTCATAAACAAAAGCAGTGGTCAGGTCCATGTTTATGGCAAAAACATTGATAGCGAGCTTTCTGCTGCCAAGAGTTACATTGGTTTAGTGCCGCAAGAATTCAATTTCAACGTTTTCGAGCCAGTAGAGGAAATTGTGATTAATCAGGCGGGTTATTACGGCATTAAACGACCCGAGGCCAAACTCAGATCAGAGAAATTACTCAAACAGTTGGGCCTTTGGGAAAAACGGCGCGATATGGCGCGAAATCTTTCTGGTGGCATGAAAAGACGTTTAATGATCGCACGTTCCTTAGTGCACAAACCGCAATTGCTAATTCTTGACGAACCTACCGCCGGCGTGGATATCGAAATCCGCCATACAATGTGGGAGTTTTTAAGAAAAATCAACCAGGAAGGAACCACCATTATTCTTACCACCCATTACCTGGAAGAAGCAGAAACACTTTGCAAAAACATTGCAATTATCGATGAAGGCCAAATTATTGAAAACACCAGTATCAAACATTTGCTTAGCCAATTAAACGTTGAAACATTTGTACTTGATTTATCTGAGGAAATTCAAGCTTTGCCAGAGATTCCAGACTATACTTGCCGTTTGATTGATTCAAGTCAAATGGAAGTTGACGTACACAAGGAACAAGACATTAATGCGTTGTTTACGATGTTAAGCCAACAAAACATTCAAATTTCTAGTATGCGGAATAAAATAAATCGGTTGGAAGAACTCTTCATGAAACTGTTGAATAAAGATAACTGAGATGAACGCTAAACAACAATTTACAGCGTTTAAAACCATCGTCATAAAAGAATTTCTACGTTTCATTCGCATATGGGTACAAACGGTTTTACCCCCCGCCATTACCACAACCCTTTATTTCATCATTTTTGGAAATTTAATTGGCTCACAAATTGATGACATGGATGGTTTCAGTTATATGGAGTATATCGTTCCAGGATTAATCCTGATGGCCATTATCACCAACTCCTATGCAAATGTAGTCAGTTCGTTTTACGGTTCCAAATTTCAGCACAACATAGAAGAAATGTTAATTTCACCAACGCCCAATTATATTATTCTATTGGGTTTTGTCGCTGGAGGCGTAGCGCGTGGCGTTATTGTTGGTGGTGTCGTAACGATTGTCTCTTTATTTTTTACCGACCTTCAATTTGAGCACTTTTTTATAACAACTGTCGTTGTATTTTTAACGGCTATACTTTTTTCCCTCGCCGGTTTTATTAATGGTGTGTATGCCAACAGTTTTGATGACATATCCATAGTCCCCACATTTATTCTCACGCCACTCACTTATTTGGGCGGTGTTTTTTATACCATAAAAATGTTACCTGAGTTTTGGCAATCGGTATCATTAGTCAATCCCATACTCTATATGGTTAATACATTTCGCTATGGGATTATTGGCGTCAGCGACATCAATGTCGTTGCGGCATTTGCCATCATCATTGGCTTCGTTATTGGCTTATTTTACTGGAGCCTGAGCTTGCTTAACCGAGGCGTAGGAATACGCACATAACGATCATTACACTTATATTTTTCGAGATAACACTATGACAAACACACAACTAGAAACTATTAAAACACTGCAAGAATCCCAAAAAAACACAAAAATCTGGATCGGCACCATAATGGGGATTATTTTAATTCTGTTCTTCTTTACCTTTGCTATGTTAGTTGATAAGGCGCCACCCTTATTTTTTATCGTTGAGACGATAATTACTATTATCATTATTCCCTGTTTTTTTATGTTAAACCGCATATCGTTTGCGATTCTTAAAATGAAAAAAGGTAAAAAAGAAGAGTTTAAATCTTTATTGGATAAAATGACGCGCGATGATGTTGATAAAAAAGCGGAGACAATTTTGGAAAAAATTGGTGGGTAAAAAAATAGTTAAATATTATGAGGTGCATAATTTCCTGGGTTACGTAAACTTCACCCAGGAGTTTTCTATAAGTTAAAAAAGTCGATATCAAAACAAACACCAGCATTTCTCAACCAACATAAAAAAAGGGGTGGCTATTGCCACCCCTTTCAGTTTTCCTCTAACGAGGATGTTACTTAACTAGACTAATGTCTGATTTTTAGCAATCAGTACAATTATCATTAAATTTCTCTTCGAAATTATAATGAGTCCAGCGACCTGGATTACCGGCTTCTCCGCCGATTTCACCACCTAACCAACCCCAAATTCCAATAGGTTGGCCTGCAGTACTATCGCCTTGATCCGCAGGTACATCTAGGGTAATAGTGAAGCTGTAATCACCTGTTGGTTGATTAGCGCTATCAAGCACTGGAGTCAAATCAACCACTTCACCAAATCTGCCATTTAACATCCAGCTTTGGTTTACATAGGTATAACCCATGCCACCAATCCAGACATCCATGCCAAATTCAACAGGCATTAGTTTCTCACCAGTACTGGCAGGATCACCCTTGATCACGACAGTCACATCGACTTGTCCAGGACCAACAGGATCAGCCAAAGCAGTTGAGCCATCCGTTGTTAAAACAACAAACTCAGGTCGCTCAGTACCACCAGTGGTTTCCACAGTAATCTCATGAGAGTTACCAGCCCAATCCCAGAATTGGAAGCGGTTTTCGCCAGTGAAAAGGTTTGGAAGCGTAATATCAACCGTACCATTTTCAAATTGGAAGAAACCATTGGCGCCTTCAGTATTCCACTCACCACCAACATCTAAACCACCCGTTGTTAGCGTGACTGTCATAGTGTCAGCGTCACCCGCATCCCAAAAGCTTTGACCACATGGCGCTGGCTTATTAGGATCAGTAACTTCAGATACTGTTACAGATGTACCATCAGTCATAGCACCAGCGATACTGCCAATTTGCATAATTGGATCAGGATCAGGTGTAGTACTACTCGCATCCAATTCAATTTCAAAGGATTGCTCGAAGTTGTGTCTATCACCTAAGTGCGCACGGATACGATTCCAGCCGTCATACACTAACACTTGAGCAACTGTTAAATCTGCCGCATCACCGAAGGACCACTCATAAAGACCAGCACTATTGGGTGTTGAACTAGCAGTAGTCTCGTAAGGAATAGTACCACCACAACTTTCAACTTCGATGAACACAGTTCGATCCGCAACAGTTGAGGTACCAGCAATTATGATAGCGTCAGTTTCAACTTGTTGGCTGCCACCGCAATCAATGCAGTCGCCACCACCGGTTCCGCCGCCAGTGGTATCACCACCGCCAGTACCGCCAGCTCCACCATCACAGGTTTCGATGTCTGGGTTACATTCACCACCAGCTCCACCATCAGACAATACTGCACCATTTACTGGTATTTCATGTCCAGCGATAGGATCAGCAGTATCTGGATCTGCAGCCACATCATCCCAAATCATGACATTTATGATCCATGGCTTACCTGAGTCAAGGTCTACAGTTGTTGAAAAATCCCCTGAAGAACCATCCACAGTAAATGTTGAACCCAAATCTCCCACGGTGCTCAACATTGGGTCACTTGCATGACTTGTTGCCAAGCCAGCAAAATCACCATTTGAAGCATCAGTTACCATGATTCGAAGAACCGAAGTTGCGGCCCAGCCCGTATCAGTGAGATTCACATTACCTGAAACAACAGTACCAGTTCCCAAATTAGCAGTATCATCCGCAGGGCTTGTAATACTTAGCCCAACAGAATTCGGGAAGGCTTTACCACTGACAGTAGTCGCAGAAACATATCTTCCACGATTATCCATCATGTCGCCACCACCACTCTGCGCATTTTCATTCACCAATTCGACACCACCATCGTCATAGACGTTAGTCACACCGATTTTTGGAGAAGTATAAGCACAATCTCCAGTTCCTCGGATATGAATACCCATGCCATTGTAGGCTTTGTCTTCAATGTGAATACGATTTTCCACTCGCATGTTAGCATCAGTGCTACCGATTAATGGTAAGGTAACAGAGAAAGTTGCTTTTGCACCTTCCGCGGCATCATCTGCTAGAGTCGCTTCAGTGTTGACTTCTTCTCGATACCATTTACGCTCCATATAAGTCTCATCGGCAGTAATCACACCGTCACCATTCATGTCGTTTTCAACTTCAACTTCATCTTCAGCTTCCCAAAATGCACGCACATTACCTTCTTGTGCAGTACCTTCAATGGTTACACTACAAGTCGCCACTGAATGATCTGCATGTGGGTCTTCGATAGTTGCATCATTGATTTTAGTAACTTCAGGTCGCACAACTACCTGACCTTCACTGGTGAAGATTGACATGTGGTAGTTGTTATCACTGATGTCTTGGATGTTTAACCAGTTGTCGCCATTAAATAGGTCAACAGTTAATTCAAACGTGCCATCAATTGCAACAGGTAATTGACCTTCTTGCCAACCGCCTTCGCTACCAATGTTATAACGTGGTTTCTTGGTAGAATCAGTTGCGTCAGATGCAAACTCCAACTTACCAGTGATTGTCACACTTTTGCTAGTTGCTGCAGAAGCATCCCAACGACCACCGTCACCCCAGTTATCACCTTGAGGAATAACAATAGTTGTATCGGCTTTATCAGTTACCACGATGTCACCAAAAGGTGGTGTATACGTTGCACCCTTACCTGAATTATCCATACCGAGGAATACTTCAAAGCGACGTTGATTCCAGTGATCACACCAGCCATCCGTATTTTCTGACATACATATGCTAGTTTCGACATTAATCCAGTTTTCACCGGCGAATAGATCGATGTTAAAACTAAACTCGCCAGAATCTGAATCGATTGTTGCTTGACGTTTAGCATGAGCACCAGCTTCGTTACCTAACCAAACATTTACGGTTTCTGGTTTTTGGCCATTCAATGCACCAACAGTGAAATCAACTGTACCAGAAATGTTCAAGCTAACCGCATCAGATGTTTCATACCAATTCCATTGGTTTGCTACAACCGCAGTTTCAACACCATCTGCATCAACCGTTGCAATTCCGCTAGTAGTACCATCACCCAGAACAAGAACAGGTTTAATACCGCCAGTAGTGGTTATATTGAAGTGCTCTTTAATGCCGTCAATATCATCACCACCATCACATTTACCACCATCAAACCAACATGGTACCGCATCTGCAATCATGACGTTATTATTGCCGCGATTAAGAACCACTGTTACTGAACCTTCCCGTGTTCCATCGCCCTGGTCTATCATTTTCACTTTTCGCTCGATACGCGTATTGCCATTAACTTCGATAAAACCAAAGCTCTCTTGAACAATAGTTTCAACATCATCAACAACCTTCATTTTCGATGGAGAATCAAACGTAACAGTTGCAAAGCTTGCATTGTCTACGTTAAATCCATGAATGAATTCGTCGAATGTTTCAACCGCGCCATCTGTACCATCTAACCGGTCAGCATAAGTCTCAGCAGTACCTTTAGTTGCTTTGAAGTTTTCCAAACTACTACTATTAGGCTTAACTGTGAAACCTAACTCAGCATATTCACCAGGTATAGTGAACTTACGCAGTTCAGACATGGCGATTACATCATCAGGCAAGCTTGTATTACGACCTGCACTAACACCATCAACCGTATTAGTATCCAATGCAGCTACTTGCCATAACAAGACAGAACCATCACGAGGATCAAATGATTCAGTAAACTTGAATGCTTCTGAAACGTTAGCAATCACACCTGAGTCAACCAAATTATCAATATCACTTGGGATATTCAAAGAAGTGATAGTTGGAGGAATGATAAACGCCATACCAGACTCGGGTTTGCGGTCATCAAATACAATCCAAATATAAGCAGATGCATCGACAGGATCAGCAGCTGTATCAACAAATTCAGTCCATTCGAATACCAAGTCATCATCATCACCAATAACGATATCTTTAGGGTCATCTTCAGGTTGAACCAAATTAACTACGCGTCTCGCAGCAGCTGTCACATCAACTTCGCGATTATCAACGCCTTCAGAGGCACGTTCGATTTTCCAAGAACCATTGACTTTCACTAAGTTAGCGAAATAGTTTTGGTCAACCGCAGCTTGCTTACAAGATGGGTCTTGCGAAGAAGATGAAGATGCCAATTTAAATGCAAAGTCAGCCGTCGCAGGCGCGAGAACTTCGCCAGTTGCATCGTCTTTTACTGGTAGGACAACACTAATACCAGTGCCATCTTCTTCAACCACAACTGAACCATTCATGGTAATTGAACACTTATCCCAAACTAGGAAAGAAGCTGTTAACATTTCAGTGAATTCGTCTAAATCCAACGAACCATCACGGTTTTTATCAGAATCATTAAAACCGTCCGTAGTGTTGTAACCTAAACCGAAATCAGCATGCATTAAGCCTTGAACTTGAGGTAAGTTGCGATCATTAAAACCACGCACCCATTTACCGAATACGTCTTTAACATCCGCTTGGTTATTAACCTCTTCTACCGCTTCGGCATAACCTTCATCATCTTCTGACAAAGTAATTACGGCAATACCTTCAGACGTTTCTTCAGTACTGAAAGAAGCATTTAATACATCCATTTTGTTACCAGCCAAGTCAGTACCACCAGCAACTTCGATGGTATAACTAGTTGCGAGTTTTAATGGCTCACCTAATACAAACTCATATTCATATGCGTCTTCGCCAGAAACTGGATGCGTTGTAGGACCAACAAATAATACACCGGGTTGTGCACCAAGACTTGGCTCAGCGCGTAAACGCAGACCATTTATGTCCATGATTTCGTCAGAGATAATACGAATTGGTGTAGTAACTTCTATGTCAGTTTTACCTGCAGGGCTAGATTTTAGCGCTGTTGGAGGAGTAACATCTTTTGCATCTTCAACAGATTGACCTGCTTCTAATTCGATAATTTTAAACGTACCGACACCTGAGCTTTCTAGGAATCGTGCAAAGATATTGTATATAGAACCTAATATTCCGAGCTCACCATCAGTACCAACAACGGTAAGGGTATAAGTTTTACCTGGATCCCAGAATTGTCCGTCATTAAGATAATATGTTGCTGTTAACCAATCTGCCGACAAAGTCCATTGGCCTGTTGGTACAGTGCCACCATCGGTCGACTCAATTTTCAAATAGGTATCAGTAATCGCTTCTCGAAACATAGGCATGCTAAACGAAACATTCACTGCGGCATTAGGAGATAACACTAAACTTGAACCACCCCATGTTTGTGTTCCATCAGTATTTTTTGAAACACCTAACATTGAAGTGATGGTAGGAGAAGCCGTGCTTTTTTGTGCTTCCAGATTGATACCGGAAATGTCGCCAGCAAATTCACTAACAACTGATTGCAAAGCCACTAAATCGGGGAATAAGCCACTTTTTGTGAATGCTAATACAGTATAGTTACCACCAGGAATTTTGTCGCCATCGGTGTAAGCATTACCATTATCGGCAGCATTACTTAATGTTGATAAGGTGTATTGACCGTTTGCATCAGTAGTAGTTTGTGCAATAGGTTTTGTCCACTCTGGGTGACTGGCATTATAAAGATACACATCACCGTTTGAAAATGCTTCTGAAGCATATAAAGTAGGGAATGCTCTAGAGCCAACTGCTTTTTGTCTCTGCAACTCTAACGATATCGCTTTATTGTAAGCTTTAGAACCCGGCTTACCTTTTCGAATAGCTGCGTCGTGCGCTGCTTTTTTACGAGCTTTACTCGACAATATGCTCGACAAGGTAACTTTACCCGCAACCGTTGTCGCCGTTGCTGCGATACCAGTATCGATACCATCATCATTCAATTCACCCGTTTCAGTACCATCACCTGTACCTACGGCTCCTACATCGTTCGCAGCTGCGGCAATGTCTTCAGCGACATCTCCACAACCGGATAGCAAGAGCATCACACTTAGGATGCCTGCCATCAGCAGTTTAAAACGAAAATTATTCATTAAGACCTCTCCTAACCATATTAATGAGTTTTGTGTAACCCGAAATCATCCGTAGCTGCATGCTTTGCATTTTTTTAGTACGGCTTTGCTATCAAACAGGAAAAAAGCGCAAAGCATAACCAGTCACGGATACTAGTCAGAAGACCTATCGGTCTTTCATTTATAAGCTTTAAAAAGTTTTTTATGAGTAATTACAGCGCCTTACGGATTGAATCATTCTATAAAAACAAATTGGCGATTTTGCGGACAGAGTGAAATTTTTTGAGAGATATAAAGTGTTGTTTTTGCACGACTTTATAAAAACTAGACAAATTAAAGTTTTTTGATATGCACTTAGATTTTGCTCAGAGTCGGAGAAACTTCACACTATTTTTTTTAACAAGCACAAGTTTTTAAACAAGCGAAAAAAGCTCTGCAACATTTTTTGTGGTTTGTTTCGCAATAATTTTTATGGACTCTTTTCTGAGCGATTCCAAAGTTTCTACAACGGAGAGAACTGATAAGGGGGTATTGCGTTTCTGTTTGTGATTATAAGCTGGCATATCTGGCGAGTCCGTTTCCAGAACCAGACTTTCTAAGGGAAGTGTTTGTGCTAGCGATCTGAGGTGATTTGCATTTGGCCAAGTTAAGGCGCCACCGAAACCAAATTTAAACCCTAATGCCATATAACTATGGGCTTGCTGCAATGAGCCATTAAAGGCATGCACAATTCCACCAGTGGTATTGATTTCTTTTAAACGTTTAATAACTTCGTCATGTGCTTTTCTCACATGCAAAATCACAGGCAATTTAAACGCCTGAGCCAATTTAAGTTGAGCCGCAAAGGTTTCAATCTGCTTGTTTCTATCTAGCTCTTTTACATAGAAATCCAAGCCAATTTCACCCACTGCCACTGACTTGCCCAGCGCTAATCTTTGTTTGAGTGTTTCTAGGTGTTCAACTTTGTGATGTTCGATAAAACAGGGATGCAAACCATGGGCAATAAAACATTCTGGGTAATTAGCGTTTAAAAGATCGAGTCTATCCCAGGTATCAGCAGTGACACCCGGTACAATAAACCGTTGAATGCCCTGCCGTTTGCATTCTTCAAAAAGCGACTGCCTATCAGCATCAAACTCAGGAAAGTCTAGATGGCAATGGGAGTCAATGAGGTTCATGATAGTGAAACAGATAGACGAGTTGGGAAGAATGCATACTCAGCATGTCTCCCCAATAATATATCAATGTTCCCGAGTTGCCTTGAATGCGATATCTGGCCAACGCTCTTCAGTCAAATTGAGGTTTACTCGGGTTGGCGCTATATAAGTTAGATCTCCACCACCATCGATCGCTAGGTTATCAGCACCTTTTCGTTTAAATTCTTCTAACATTTTAACGTCATCACAATACACCCAACGTGCAGTGGCTACATTCACGGGTTCGAACATGCAATCAACTTTGTATTCCGTTTTTAAACGCTCAGCAACCACATCAAATTGCAAAATACCCACAGCACCCAAAATCAAGTCATTATTATTTAATGGTTTAAACAACTGAGTCGCGCCTTCTTCGCTTAATTGCTCAAGTCCTTTCAATAGTTGCTTGCTTTTCATGGGATCACGCAGTCGAGCCCGGCGAAATAACTCAGGCGCAAAATGCGGTATGCCGGTAAACTTTAGGTCTTCACCATCAGTAAAAGTATCACCAATTTGAATTGTGCCATGGTTATGTAATCCTATAATGTCACCAGGAAATGCCTCTTCAACATGCTCACGTTCTTGCGCCATGAAAGTTATTGCATTGGAAATTTGTACCTGTTTGCCAATTCTGGCTTGATAGACTTTTTTACCTTGTTCATATCTACCTGAACAAACTCGCATAAAAGCAACACGGTCACGATGTTTGGGGTCCATATTTGCTTGAATTTTAAAAACAAATCCGGAAAATTTATTATCAACAGCCGATATGGTTCGGGTTGCAGTATCCCGATCCTGCGGCGGTGGGGCATATTCAGAAATCGCATCCAATAATTCTTTAACACCGAAATTATTGATTGCCGAACCGAAATAAACCGGGGTAAGTTTGCCCTTTAAAAAAGCGTCATGATTATATTCATGACTAGCGCCTCGCACTAATTCCAGTTCTTCTCGAAATTCTTCGATAGACGAACCCAATAACTCATCCAAACGTGGATTGTCCAAACCTTGAATCACTTCACCTTCTTGAATTTTTCCACCATGCGTTGCACTAAACAAATGTATGACATCATTATATAGATGAAAAACACCTTTAAATGCCTTGCCCATACCAATTGGCCAGGTCATCGGTGCGCATTGAATTTTTAAAACATCTTCTATCTCATCCAACAGATCAATGGGGTCTCGGCCTTCGCGATCAAGTTTGTTGATGAAACTGATAATCGGTGTCGTTCGTAATCGACAAACTTCCATCAACTTTATGGTTCTATCTTCTACACCCTTGGCCGTATCAATAACCATGAGCGCCGAATCAACCGCTGTTAACGTCCGATAAGTATCTTCAGAGAAATCTTCATGCCCAGGAGTATCGAGCAAATTAATAATTTTATCTTCATACGGAAACTGCATGACAGAAGAGGTTACAGATATTCCTCTTTGTTGCTCCATCGCCATCCAATCTGAGGTTGCATGACGTGCTGCTTTACGACCCTTTACGGTGCCCGCTAACTGAATCGCACCTCCATACAATAATAGCTTTTCAGTAATCGTGGTTTTGCCCGCATCGGGATGCGAAATAATGGCAAAAGTCCGACGACGCGAAACTTCTTCTACAAACTCAGGCATGACTTATTTTCCATTAATTATTTTTTTCAAAAGGCGAAGCACTAATTTCTTTTGCCATAATGACAGCGTCTTCGCGTTTATCACCATTGGGGTAGTAGTCTTTTCGTATTCCGACTTCTATGAACCCCATTTTTTCATATAAATTGATTGCTACGCTATTAGATGGACGAACTTCTAAAAACACGGTTTTTGCATCTCCATGCCGGGCTTGATCTAATAAATGTAACATCATCACTTCGCCCAAACCATTCCCGCGCAATTTAACAGGAACAGCTACGTTGAAGATATGCGCTTCACCTGCAACAATTGACATAACACCGTAAGCTTGAATCACGTTTTGGTGTTTCATTGAGGCACAGTAGTAACCTACTCGAATACAATCTCGAAAGATTCCCATGGTCCAGGGGTAAGCATGACAACTTTCTTCAATCGCCAAAATATCTGGCAAATCCACTTCTGTGACAAGACTAAATTCTGGATTTTCCTCAAATACCGCACTCATGAGTTTGCCTTAATCGAGTTCTTTGCCAGTACTAGATCAGCCCACACTTTTCGCTTCTCTGTTGGGGAACGTAATAAATACGCGGGGTGGTAAGTAGCAACAAGTGGAATCTGATTATCAGAATAATGGTAAACATTGCCTCGGATCCGACCAATGGTTTCTTTGCTATGCAATAAATTTTGCGCAGCAATTCTACCAACGGCAAGTATCACTTTAGGTGCAACCAGCTGTATCTGTTGCGTCAAAAAGGAATGGCATGCAACAACTTCTTCGGGCTGCGGATCGCGATTATTCGGAGGACGACATTTTAAAATATTGGCAATGAATACTTGCTCTCGCGACACCCCTATTGCCAGTAACATTTGATTCAGCAATTGGCCCGCGCGGCCAACCAATGGTTCACCTTTGAGATCTTCATCCTTACCTGGCGCTTCGCCCACAATCATCCAGTCCGCGGTTTTATTACCGACACCAAAAACGGTTTGAGTGCGCGATTTATGTAACTCACAAGCGGTACATTCCGCGACTTGAGATCGCAACAAGTCCCAGCCAATATCCCCATTAGCCTCCAAATCCTGAGCTTGTATATCGGGCTGCTTTTTAAAGTGTTCTTCTTGTTTAGCATTCGGTAACTCACGACGGGATTTCCAAATGGAAATCCCCATCGCTTTCAAATAGCTTTTTTGAGTTGCCGAAACCGTCATTATGCTGTTACAGCTTTCCAAACTGTGGGTGCGGTTTATTTTCAGGATCGCTAATTTTGTTCAGTGCGTTGATATATGCCTTGGCAGAAGCAATAACAATATCCACATCCGCACCCTGTCCATTAACAATACGTCCCGATTTTTCCAACCGCACTGTAACTTCACCCTGAGCATCTGTGCCACTGGTTATCGCGTTCACCGAATAAAGTTGCAATTCTGTTTCACTCACTGCGATTTCTTCAATGGCTTTAAAGGTGGCATCTACTGAACCACCACCCGAAGACTCTGCAACTTTCTCTTCTCCGTTAACACGTACGGTAACGGTCGAAATGGGAATTTCACCCGTTTCAGCACAGACTTTAACAGCAACCAATTTGTAAACTTCATCACCCGTTTCTTGGCCGACTTCAGTTACCAGGGCTTGCAAATCATCGTCAAAAATTTCATGTTTTTTGTCGGCTAGCGCTTTAAAACGCGCAAAGGCATTATTTAACGCTTCTTCACTTTCAAAATTGGTTCCCAATTCCTTCATGCGAGTTTTAAATGCGTTGCGTCCAGAATGTTTTCCCAACACCATTCGATTCGCTATCCATCCAACATCTTCGGCGCGCATGATTTCATAGGTCTCACGGCTTTTCAAAACACCATCCTGATGGATGCCTGATTCATGGGCAAAGGCGTTTGCACCCACAATCGCTTTATTAGGCTGTATTGCAAATCCTGTGATACTCGAGACCAAACGAGAGGTCGGAACAATAAATTGAGTATCAATATTAGTTTCACATTCGAAAACATCGTTGCGCGTTCTAATCGCCATCACAACTTCTTCTAGCGATGCATTACCCGCACGTTCCCCCAAGCCGTTTATTGTGCATTCCACTTGCCGTGCGCCATTGGCTACTGCAGAAAGTGAATTAGCTACCGCTAAACCCAAATCATTATGACAATGCACTGAAAAAATCGCTTTATCAGAATTGGGCATTTTCTCTCGCAAGTTTCTAATCAGTCCGCCAAATTGTTCTGGTACGTTGTAACCAACAGTGTCCGGAATATTTAGTGTGCTTGCCCCAGCTTCAATCACAGCCTCAAGAATTCGACATAAAAAGTCCAATTCAGACCGGCCTGCATCTTCTGGAGAAAATTCCACATTATCGGTAAATTGTCGTGCTCGTTTAACTGCGCGGACCGCTTGCTCAACAACAGCATCGGGTTCCATACGTAACTTCATTTTCATGTGGATGGGCGACGTCGCAATAAAAGTATGGATACGGGAACTATTGGCGTTTTTCAACGCGTCACCCGCACGATCAATATCTTTATCCATAGCACGGGCTAATCCACAAACCGTACTATCAGTTACGGTTTCAGCTACCGCTTTAACCGACTCAAAATCACCTTCACTGGCTATGGGAAAACCTGCTTCGATAACATCAACTCGCATTTTTTCCAACGATTTGGCGATCCTGATTTTTTCTTCTTTGGTCATGGACGCGCCAGGACTTTGCTCTCCATCACGCAAAGTCGTATCGAATATAATCAATTTATCACTCATAATTACACCTGATTTGTTTGCTTATTACAGTTTTGTTAGTGTTTGCGCTTAATCCCTGCACAAAAAGGGGGTCTGTGATGATTGCGCCCGCTAGGGCAGTAGAAGACGGAGAGGGAATAGAGATGCAGGCAAGGCCGCCGCAGCTTGCTGAGTAAAACATGTTGATTTTGCCTTGCTAATTTTCATACTGTCCAAATCGATACGCGTACTGGATTAATAATATCTAGTTTATCTGATTTTGCCAAGTTTTCTTGAATGTCAGACTGTTAATTGGAATCGTTTTCCTGACTCCGTTGTATGCGACGTTGGCGAATTCCCCATAAAGTGATAAATAAACCAGACAGCATATAAATTAAAAACCCACCAAATAAAATTTGAGGTGGATCTAAGGTAATGAATGTAAACACTAAAACAACCATAAGCATGGTCACAAAAGGCACCTTGCCCTTAAAATCAATTTGCTTAAAGCTGTAATACCGAAAATTACTTACCATAAATATGCCAGCACAAAATGTCGCTATTAAGGCAAATACTGTCACATCATCTCCGGTTAATCCGTTTTCAACTGACATCCATATTAATCCGGCAACAACACCTGCGGCCGATGGACTGGGCAATCCTTGAAAAAAGCGTTTATCTGCAACGGCCGCTTGGGTGTTAAAACGCGCTAACCTAAGTGCTGTCCCCGCAACATAGGCAAAAGCCACTGCCCATCCCAATTTGCCAAGATCTTGAAACGCCCAAACATACATAACCAATGCCGGTGCCAAACCGAATGACACCATGTCCGCCAGGCTATCGTATTCCACACCAAATTCACTAGCCGTATTGGTTAAACGTGCGATTCGTCCATCCAAACCATCAAGCACCATGGCAACAAAAATCGCGATGGCCGCTTTTTCATAATTGCCCGACATCGCAGACAAAATGGCATAGAATCCACTAAACAAGCAACCCGTGGTAAATAGATTGGGGAGAAGATAAATACCGCGTCGTGGATTTTTCTTTGGTTCTTCTATCGAATTCATTTAACGATTCCTTCGTTATGGCGCAGTTAAGCTGTTTTTACAACGATACTAGCACCTTGATTGTGTACCAAGCTCGCCAAAATGTCCTCACCTGCCAGTACGGATTCCTGTAGTTTAAAACTCAATGAAGAGTTTAAAGGTACATACAAATTCACATAACTGTTGAAAGCAAGAAAACCACAGCGCTGACCGTGCCCAATACGCTCACCGGGTTGTACATAACAATGTGAACCCGTTCTTGCCTTAACATTCACTTCCCAGATTACATTATCCCCTTCGTCAGTTTGCACCCAATTTATGTAATGAGATTTGCCCGAGGATTTATCAAAAAACTGTTTATGCATTTTTCCTTCAATAGGACTCCTCAACGCAAACACACCTAATTTATTGGTCATAATACCAATTCGATAGGATTCTTCCCCTGTAAAACGGTTGGTGACTTCATCAAGGGAGACAATTCTTCCATCAATAGGACTTACTAAGCCAAGTGGAGCAGAAGGAATCTTGCGCTGAGGATCGCGGTAAACATAAACCAGGAATATGGTTAAAAACAGAAGAATGGGAGAAACAATTATTGCTATATACAGGCTTATTATTAGCAATCCAATGCAAACGCCAATAAACAACCAGCCTTCCTGGGCAATAATCGGATGTCTGTTGGAAACAATCATTTGTTCTTATTACGATAAGGTTCAACAAATGCGCTGATACAGCGCATTTGTTGTCTGAGTTGAATTAGTTTTTAGACTTATCAACAATTTTATTAATCCAAGGCATCATTTCTCTGAGACTACCGCCAACTTGCTCAATAGGATGAGCCGCATTGTTACGACGCATGGCTGTCATTTCAGGGTAGTTAGATTGACCTTCTAAAATAAACTTCTTAGCATATACGCCATTTTGAATGTCTTTTAACGCCGTTCGCATGGCTGCTCGACTTTCGTCATTAATGACTTTTGGCCCGGTAACATATTCACCATACTCCGCATTATTTGAAATAGAGTAATTCATATTTGCGATACCGCCTTCATACATGAGGTCTACAATTAACTTCAACTCATGCAAACATTCAAAATAAGCCATTTCCGGCTCATATCCAGCTTCAGTAAGTGTTTCGAAACCCATTTTCACTAACTCTACGGCGCCACCACAAAGCACCGCTTGCTCACCAAACAAATCAGTTTCTGTTTCATCTTTAAAACTGGTCTCCAGGATGCCTGTGCGCCCACCACCAATTGCCGATGCATAAGAAAGCGCTGTTGCTTTAGCTGAACCAGACGCATCTTGATAGATTGCAATTAAATCGGGAATTCCGCCGCCTTTTACAAACTCAGATCGAACGGTATGACCAGGTGCTTTTGGCGCAACCATAATGACATCTAAATCCGCCCGTGGCGTAACCTGGTTATAATGAATAGCAAAGCCATGAGCAAAAGCCAAAGTTGCGCCTTGCTTGATGTTTGGGACTATTTCTTCAGCGTAAAGCTGAGATTGAAATTCATCAGGTGTTAATATCATTACAACATCCGCCCATGCAACCGCATCAGCAACGGGTTTTACCTTTAAACCTGAACCTTCTGCTTTCATTACAGAAGAAGAACCAGTGCGCAATCCAACCACAACATCAACACCGGAATCTTTCAAGTTATTTGCATGCGCATGACCTTGAGAACCATAACCAATAATGGCTACCTTTTTGTTTTTTATTATTGAAAGATCTGCGTCTTTATCATAATAAACTTGCATTTTTCACCTCTTTAACAATATGTCATCAAAAATATTTTATTAAAAAATCTGAGTTTAAAAATTTTACAGCTCTAAGCAACGATCTGCACGGGCAATTCCCGATACGCCCGTACGCACTACTTCCAAAATCAAACTATCGTCTAGCGCTTTTACAAAGGCATCAATTTTTTCACCCGTCCCGGTCAACTCTACAACATAGATCTCCGAGGTAACATCAACAATGTGACCACGGAAAATATCCGTCAACCGAGTAAGCTCTTCTCTATCTGGGCCTTCTGCTTTGATTTTTACCAAAGCCAACTCGCGCTCAATATGCTCACCTTCACTGAGATCCATGAGTTTGACAACATCAATCAACTTATTCAGTTGCTTGGTAATTTGTTCAACAATTTCATCTGAGCCAATTGTGACAATTGTCATCCGAGACATTGAAGGATCTTCTGTCGGAGCAACAGTTAGCGATTCAATATTATATGCGCGAGCAGAAAACAATCCTGCGACGCGAGATAATGCACCCGCTTCATTTTCCATAAGAATTGAAATGATATGGCGACGCATTATGCCAACTCCCTGCTTGCACGCATGCGCATTTCGTTATGAGCACTACCGGTTTCAATCATGGGATAAACATTTTCTTTTCGATCAGTAATAAAATCCATGAAAACCAGACGATCTTTTAATACTAGCGCCTCTTTCAGTGCACCTTCGACATCAGAAGGTTTGTCAATCAACATACCCACATGACCATAGGCTTCTGCAAGTTTCATGAAATCAGGCAAGGCTTCCATATAACTCATGGAATATCGTTCTTCATATGAGAACTCCTGCCATTGTCTCACCATGCCCAGATAGCGATTATTTAGGTTAATAATTTTTAAGGGTAGATCGTATTGCTTACAGGTAGACAGTTCCTGAATACACATTTGAATACTGCCTTCACCGGTAACACATGCGACTGTCGCGTCTTCGTGTGCGAGTTGTACTCCCATAGCAGCAGGCAAACCAAAACCCATGGTGCCTAAACCGCCTGAATTTATCCAACGTCGGGGTTCATCAAATTTGTAAAATTGTGCCGCCCACATTTGATGCTGACCAACATCAGAGGTAACAAAGGTTTTTTGATCTTTGGTTAAGTTATAGAGGGTTTCAATAACAAATTGTGGTTTGATTAAATCACTCTCATTATCGTACGCCAGACAATTTGTACTACGCCATTCTTCAATTTGCGCCCACCATTTTGCGATGGCTGTACCATCAGGACAGTGAGGTGCATCGTCAATCAGCTTGTTGACATCCTGCAATACCGTCTTAACATCACCAACAATAGGGATATCAACCTTAACATTTTTAGAAATGGTTGCCGGGTCTATATCAATGTGAACAATTTTCGCTGTAGGACAAAATTCTGCAAGCTTACCGGTAACACGATCATCAAACCGAGCGCCAATTGCAATGAGTACATCGCACTCATGCATGGCCATGTTGGCTTCATAGGTGCCATGCATGCCTAACATGCCCAAGTTTTGTTTGTCCGTCGCTGGATATGCCCCTAAACCCATTAAGGTTTGGGTGATGGGATAACCGAGTACGCGAGTAAATTCAATTAACTCATTTGCTGCACCACTAAGCACTACGCCACCGCCGGAATAAATCATCGGCCGTTTTGCGCTCATGATCATTTCCACGGCACGTTTAATCTGCAACGGATGCCCTTTGGTTACGGGATTGTAAGACCGCATCTCTACCGATTTTGGATATACATAGGGTATTTTAATATTTGGATCGGTCACGTCTTTGGGAACGTCTACAACCACTGGTCCAGGTCTTCCTGTGGTGGCCAAATAAAAAGCTTTTTTCAATGTGCTCGCCAATTCCTTGATGTCTTTCACCAAAAAATTATGCTTTACACACGGGCGCGTGATGCCGACGGAGTCAACTTCCTGAAACGCATCACTGCCGATGAATGGCGTTGGAACTTGACCGGTAATTACCACCATTGGAATAGAGTCCATATAAGCAGTCGCAATACCCGTGATTGCATTGGTCGCACCCGGACCGGAAGTTACTAATACCACGCCGGGTTTATCTGTCGCTCGAGCATATCCATCTGCGGCGTGAGTTGCCGCTTGCTCATGGCGCACCAGGATATGTTTAACATAATCCTGCCGATAAATTGCATCATACAGATGCAAAACCGCTCCGCCAGGGTACCCAAATATGTACTCAACTCCTTCATCTTTGAGGAACTGAGTTATTATCTCACCACCGCTAAGTTCCAAACCGTTTACCTCGATTACCTATTATCAATTGTTTTTATGGAAAACCGCACATGGTAACCCATTTTGCTGCAGTATTCACCACCTATTTGTCATTTACTCGTTAACGCATTTCGTTAAAAAACAGTATTTAAATCCAACTTTTTATTACATTTTGGTGTAAAATGCCTGCACTTGATTTGCTTGTAATTTCAACAAGAATATAATCATAAAATATCTATTATTCTCACACTCATATTGTGACATTGCAGAACACATTAACGTCTTCCGCAATATCAAAGCAGCACGGATGTGTCATTTTGATCGGATTTCACTATTGATCAATGACATATTCATAATAGAGACAGGAAAATAATACAAAATTCCGGAATTGCATAAAGTCGCCGGACAAAATAAGAATATGAGTGCAAGAGTTGTAAGCTAAATGACCAACGAACCGTATAAGTCAAAAATCATGATCATTCAAGGCATAACAGAAGACGGACGACAATTTAGACCCAGTGATTGGGCAGAACGCATGAGTGGGATGCTTTCCACTTTTGGTACCGATCACCGGATCCACTACTCCCCAAAACTTCGACCCATCAGTGTCGAAGGGGTTAAATGTATTGCAATCGATACTAGCCTGGCGAGTAGTCAACCAGCAATTTATCGTCAAATAATGGAATTTGCCAAGCGCAACCAACTCAACATCGTCCACGAAAACTCAGCAAATTAACTTAGCCCTGTTCGTGCGTTACTCGATACACTGCGTCAATTTGATCGACCTTAGAAATACTCACTCCTAAATTTTTTAAAACACCATCCCCGATATCATATATCCAACCGTGGATAGTAAGATCCTGATTTCGCTTCCAGGCATCTTGAATTATGGTCATCCGACAAATGTTTTGTACTTGCTCTTTGACATTCAATTCACACATCAAATCCAGTTGAGCTTTTTCATTGGGTAAATTTTGGATTTCTGCGCGATTTCTAACATAAACATCTTTGACGCCACTTAACCAATTATCGATCAATCCATGTGCTTTTGATTCCATTGCCGCTTTAACACCGCCGCAACCATAATGCCCACAAATTATGACATGTTTAATTCGCAAGATTTCGATTGCAAACTGAAGAACGGATAAACAGTTAAAATCGGTGTGCAATACAAGATTCGCCACGTTTCGATGAACAAATAATTCACCTGGCAACAAACCAACAATTTCGTTAGCTGGCACCCGACTATCTGCACAACCAATCCACAAATACTCTGGCGCTTGTTGCTCTGAGAGCTTTTTAAAAAATGTACTATCGTTTGCCTTGATGTTACTGGCCCAATTCTTGTTGCTTTCAAATAAGTGCTTGAGTTCATCCATAATTTTGACAAAAACTAATGTTTAACCTTATGCTGATCGTCATGAAGTAGATTGGCCCAATGATACAATAAAAATTAATGTAATATTCGCAAATTGCGTTGATTCTATTTTTACAATACCCAAGGAAGTTAAATGGCGAACGATTTTACTTTGTTGCTAGTTGAGCCCAATGCAAATCAACAGTCAAGCATTACTGAAGTCCTACGAAATGACTTTAATATAGAACAAATTATAACCGCCGAATCCAGCAAGCAAGCCCTGCACTATTTAACTGACGACACCTCCGTCGACTGCATATTAGTCAATTCGGAACTGGGAGAAAGCTCTGGTTTTACGCTTATCTCAGATATAAAAAGTATTGAACGTTATACAGGCACTGCGGTGCTCATTATGTCTGAACAAAAGGACAGAACACATCTACTGCAAGCTGCGGCCTGTGGTGCATCTGACTTCATCATTAAACCCTTTACACCTCGGTCATTATCGCTCAAATTAAAAAAACTCATTTCCGGACAAGAATTCCGTGTAAACAAACGTGTTTCTACCTTTGGCGCCTTTCAAACAGAAATTAATTTTGGTGAGCAACGCGTTTATCAGGCAAAACTGGTGGATATCTCAATCAGTGGCTGCTCATTAGTATCAGAGTTATTTCACAATGGTGGCTGTGTATATGACATCGCGGATATAAAGTTTAACCTCAGTAATGAGCCGTTTACTCTTTCTGCAGAGCTAATCCGCGTTGAAAGAGATCCGGAAAGTGAAGATAGCCAAGAAAAAGAAATTATGACGGCATTCCAATTTCGTGAATTGTCAGAAACCCAGCAAAAATCAGTACAACATTTCATAACTGAATTAAACAATTACTGAATGTGCCGTTTAGAGCGCTAACATCACTTACCATTAATCAATTCACAGTTATTAGCAAATTTATAATCACCTAATTTCCCTGCGTAAATTAAAGAGTTAGCATCAATTGCCGTTAATATCAGTAGATATCAACTTCCCTGATAATTTGTATAGATTCGGATTAAAACATGAGCGTTAATACATCTCTTAGCAACGATAGATTACACATTTGCATCAATGGCACTTTAGGAAATGCTATTCATCGTGAATTTCGAGCGGCTTACGAAACATCTAAAGTCTCCAAGTTTACGATTGATCTAAACAAGGCTAGTAACATCGATAGCTCAGGCCTCGGCATGTTGTTGTTATTACGAGATTTTGCAGGTGGAGATAACTCAGATATAGAGATTATTCATTGCTCAGATTACGTGCTCGACATATTCCGTGTCACTTGCTTTTTTCGCTTGTTTAATATTCCCGAATACAACAAAAAGGCTGCAAATCAATAATTTAGACTCACTGACTATTAGATTAAGTACAAACCCCCTCAGCCTCACTTACCCAGCTACAACATAAGCAAAAACAAACACTTGTAACTTCCCCAAAGACCGTAACTGCTGGCTTGTCAGCACTTTCCAAGCTAAACTTTTCGAATTTTTAAACGCTATCTATTAAGGAGAGTCAACAATGCCACTATTAAAGGTCCAAACAAACGTCAATCTAGATGACAATCAAAAAGTTGATCTCTTATCAGCATGCTCTACGACTGTGGCGACAATGCTGGGCAAATCTGAAAAATACGTGATGATTTGCTTTGAACATAACCCGGATATGCTGTTTGCAGGAACCCGCGATGCAACTGTCTATTTGGAACTTAAAAGTATAGGTTTATCCGAAAACAAAACAACTGAATATTCGGCGGCGCTTTGCGATGTGATGGTCAAACATTTAGATGTGAAAGCGGATCGAATTTACATTGAATTCAACAACGCCATGCGACATTTGTGGGGTTGGAACAATGCAACATTTTAGCGAGAAAAATTATGATTAAGTCTTATATATTCGCATCAATGTATACACTCATCGGGGTCACAGGTTGGGGAGCGTACTCCACAATTAACAACGAAAATTCAGCGCCTTTAACAGCAATCAGTCAGATTACAGCCAGTGCAAGCACGGATAATGAGAAAAATAACGCTCCGTTGTCTAACACCCTCTATCGTTGGAAAGATCACAATGGCGTTTGGCAATATGGCGAAGCTCCTGTCACTGACGCCAATATGGAAGATTACGAAAAGGAACTTGCCTTATTAAGGCGCTTGCCTCGTGAAGTTTTACCAACTCAATCGCTTGTACCTGCGGAAGAAGATGACAGTATTTTCGCTATGCTTCCCAGTTTCTCGGATCTTGCAGCGTTAATGAATCTCGCAGACGGTTCAATGGATCTCAATCTGCCTGCCGGAATGGACCCCTCCAAAGCCGATCAAATTGAAAAAATACTTCAAGACACGGAAAACTTAAAAGAGGTTATGAATAACCGGCAGGAACTAATGGATCAAATTCGCTAAAATTGCACTAGCCTTTTGCATATCTCATATTAAGCATATTTTTCAATACCCTCAATTTGAAGCGCTGATTTTTTTCAAGATCTGAAGAGGCGGTTGTCTAACCACACTCCAGCTACCCCACACACCAATTATCCCAATGCCAATACCTCCCCCAAAAAGGCCGTAAACCCATATTCCCCAATTCCATTGCACCGGCATTTTTAGGACATAAAAGGCAATAACAAATGCAACAACACTTGCTAAAATTGCGGCAACCATACCTGAGAGCAATCCCAAACTCACAAACTCTGAAATCAATGATTGCATTATTTGTTTTCGACGCCCACCCAATGTTCGAATTACGCCATTCTCGCGCATTCGCTCATCGTGTGTTGCTTGAATACCGGCAAATAGGACCATTGCTCCGGAAAGTATTGTGAATAAAAAAACGTACTCAACGGCTAGGGTTACACGCGAAATAATTTCTCGCACATGGGTCATAATTGAGGCCACATCAATAACAGTGATATTGTTAAACTCATCAATGAGTTCATTCAGAATCTTGTATTTATCGGGAGCGAGAAAAAAAGGCGACATATAAGTCGTGGGAAATCCATCTAACAACCCAGGTTTGGCGATAACATAAAAGTTTGCACCAAATGACCCCCAGTCCACTTCACGAACACTTGCTACTTCTGCTTCGAAAAATTGATCAGCCACTTTAAATTTCAAACGGTCACCAAGTTGAACATCCAGATGCTTCATCACCCCTTGTTCGATGGATATTAAATCAATCCTTGACGTCTCCACCGACCACCATTTGCCATGCAAGATTTTATTATCATCCGCCATTTTTTCAGCCCAACTTAAATTAAGCTCGCGTGACAACATTTGTTTACCCTCACGATTATTCACCATCTCGGCATTTATCGCTTCGCCATTCACTTCGACTAACCGACCCCGAATCATGGGATAAAACGTTGGAATTTCTAATTGTCGATTTTCAAAAAATGTTTGCATGCCTTTCACCTGGTCAGGATGAATATTAATAACAAAACGATTAGGTGCGTCATCAGGAATTGAGGCTTGCCACTCATCTAACAAATCCCCACGAATTAAAGTCAGAATTAGCAAGGCCATAATACCGAGTCCAAATGCAATGATTTGCACAACACTACTACTGGGACGCCGTAAAAGATTTCTTAAGCCATACCACCAAGGATTTGAAAATCGACGTTTGCTCACTCGCAGTAACAGCAACAAGCTATAAGCACACAAGGCAAGAATGGCAATAGCCGCGAGAGCGCCAATCACCATATAAACTCCCAATTTTATATCGTTAGCTTGCCATACCATCACCACAGATAAAGCAAGTATACCAACGACATAATTAAAAAATTTGGGCGCTGAAAAATCGCCAAGGTCTCGCTTTAAAACTCTTAATGCTGGCACCTCTCGCAAGGACAAGATTGGCGGAAGAGCAAACCCTGCCAAGGTTATCAATCCGATTGCCATTCCAAAGAAAAAGGGCGCAAAAGAAACTCCCGGCAGATTAACGCCAACAAATGAACCCAAGAGACTAATCAACATTTCATGAGTAAAGAAACCTACTAAGCATCCAACGAAGCTGGCAACTAATCCCAAATATAATATCTGCCAACAATAAAGTTGGGTAATGGTGGATTGTCTGGCTCCAACACAACGCATGATGGCACAGTAATCCAAGTGCCGTTGAGAATATCGCCGGGCGGCCAATGCAACAGCTACTCCCGCAAGAATCACACTGGTTAATGCAGCTAAACCTAAAAATTGCTCTGCTCTCGAGAGTGCCACTCGAATTTCAGGACGTGAATCTCGTATTCCTTGCGCTCGAATACCAACTTCATTTTTGTCTGTGACAAACGCACGATAAGTTTCGATATCACTCATATCGCCCGCTAGTAATAATACATGGCGAACTCGACTACCCTCTTGCAACAAATTTGTAGCTTTAACATCTTTATAGTTCATTAATACACGGGGAGAGACATTAAATAAATCACCACCACGACCCGGTTCGTTAACAAGAACTGCATCAATAATTAACGATTTATCGCCAAGTAGTATTTTATCTCCAACCGCAAGATTCATTGCTGTTATCAAACGTGGTTCGACCCAAACCTTTCCTTGCTCCATTACATGACTGACTTCAATTTCCGGCGCAAAAAGCTCTTTGGCAATACCCAATTTGCCACGTAACGGGAAGTCTTCTTCGGCGGCTTTTAACCAAACCATTTGAGCACCGTCGTTTGAGACAACCATAGTGGGAAATGTCAATTGTTTAACATATTGCAAATTAAACTGTTTTGCTTTATCCAAATAATCTGGGCTAAATTCGCGATCACTACTTAGTAATAAATCCCCACCCAGCAATTCATTTGCCTGACTAGACAATGCATTTTGTATGCGATCTGCAAAAAAACTCACCGAACTTACAGCGGCAACAGCGATAACCAAGGCAAAAAATAATATATACAATTCACCCGACCGCCATTCTCTCAACAGATGTCTAAAGGCAAGTTTTGAAATTTTCATCGAGCAATTTCCACGAGTTTTCCTGAATCAATATTAAATTCGCGATCACAACGTTTTGCCAATTCTCGATCATGGGTCACTAACAATAAGGTGGTATTTTCTTCTGCGTTCAATTCAAATAATAAATCGATAACCATAGCACCCGTTTTACTATCAAGATTTCCCGTAGGCTCGTCAGCTAACAAAACTTTAGGCTCAACTGCAAAAGCTCTGGCAATTGCAACTCGCTGTTGCTCCCCCCCCGACAGTTGCCTGGGATAATGCGCTATACGCTCGCCTAACCCTACCCGCGATAACACTTTTTCCGCCATTAATTCAGGATTATTAAACGCTAATAACTCCAGCGGTAACATGACATTTTCTAAAGCAGTCAAGCTGGGTAACAGCTGAAAGGATTGAAAAACAAAACCCATCAATCGACCCCTTAATTGAGCTCGCCCATCTTCATCTAGATTAAAAATATTTTGCTTATCTAAAATCACTTGACCTGAACTAGGAGTATCTAAACCTGCCAAAATGCCCAATAAAGTGGATTTTCCTGCGCCAGAGGGTCCTAATATCGCTACAGACTCTGCAGTAAAAATGTTAAAGTGAACATCACTTAATATTTGAAGTTCACCTGTAGGGCTTTGTACATGTTTGTTTAGGTGTTCAACTGTCAGTAGGGAATTTGTTTTCTTTTCGCTCATGATCCGTTTTATTTTTGCCTCATTTCTTTATCTCAACTGCTTTAGTGTTTTTGCCACTTCCAATATCTTGGTGGTTGGGGATAGTATAAGTGCTGGTTATGGTTTAAACCAAAACGAAGGTTGGGTCCATTTGCTACAGCAACGCTTGAGTTCAAACGGATACCCACATCAGGTTGTTAATGCCAGCATCAGTGGTGATACTTCCAGCGGCGGTTTGCAACGCATAAACAATGCGCTAAAAAAACACGCTCCTGACATTGTTATCATTGAGCTTGGCGCCAACGATGGATTGCGCGGATTAAGTTTAAAACAACTCGAATCAAACCTTTCCAAGATGATCACACTCTCCCAAAACAATAAGGCATCTGTGCTTATTCTTGGTATGCAATTGCCACCAAATTATGGGCCAGCCTACACCAAAGCGTTTTCAAATGTTTATTTATCAGTCAGCAAAAACAAACGCACCGCTTTGTTGCCCTTTTTATTTACCGGCTTCGAAAGCGACTTGTCATTGTTTCAAAAAGATCGGATACATCCGAACGTCGACGCACAAGAACTAATTCTGAACAATGTTTGGCCAACTCTTCTTCCACTGCTTAAACTAACTGACTAAGAGACCACACCATCATCAATTAATTACACGTATCATCGCAATTTATCTTTTCCTTAAATTTTAATTTTCTTCAGAAACAAAATTACTTTTCTTCGTTGCTTTCATCAACTTAGCACGATTCTCATAATTTATATAAATTTTTAGTCGGCACTTATGTCTAGCATCGAATAATTTTATCTGTGATTAACTTGAATTAGAAACCGTTTTCTTCTAATCCTTTTATATAGTTTTTTTTAGCAACCACCATCTAGGAATCTCAGACTTAATGGAAAATCGCTGGAACAAGCGCCAACTCATTCGCTTAAATGTCATGATTTATTATGGTCCACTCGGACTTATCAGTGGCATTAGTCGTGATTTATCCAGCACAGGTATGTTTGTTGAAACTGGTCGCATTGTTTTGGCCAGCGATGAAATCATTGATTTAAGTTTCCACTATTCTGACGGCATAGAAGATAAATATTATTCAATTCCCGCGAATGTGGTACATAGCAGCTCTAAAGGCGCAGGTTTGCAATTTCTCAACTATGTTTTTGTTCCTGCAAATCAACCAACAGCGAATGAAAATTACAAAATTAACTCGTTTGCAGATGCATGATTCCCGATTCCTTAGCAATCTGTCTTAATTAGACGACATTTTCGATACTCATAAACATCCCATAGCTTTTTTTAGAAATCAAAGCCTTGGATTTGCATTTCTCCATAAAAATGATGAAAATACAACTCCTCCTTAAACTGAGCATTGGAATACCCCGTGAAAAACATCTTTCTTTTTTTCTGCTTTTTGTTCCTATCGTCTTCGCTTATCGCGGAAGAAATTAGATACGTCACTGATTCTTTTTCCATCACCATGCGTACTGGAAAAGGCACTGAACATAAAATTGTTAAATCACCACGAAGTGGAACAAAACTCACATTACTCGAAAAAGATGAAGAGGCCGGCTACTCCCACGTCCGAATGGATAACGGCACTGAAGGTTGGGTATTATCTCGCTTTTTAGTTAATCAGCCCATTGCAAAAACACGATTGAAACAAGCGAATCAAAAAATTAAATCCCTTAAAGCTGAAGTTGATGACTTGAATAATAAGTTTTCTTCAGTATCAAAAAGTAAAGCCGGCTTTGAAAAAAATACATCGCGATTGAGTAGGAATAATAAAAAACTTGAAAAAGAACTGAAACACATCAAAGAAATTGCGGCCAACCAGATTGCCATTAACGAAGAAAATAAAAAACTGAAAGAACAGGTGCTAACACTTAAACGTGATATGCAAACTATTCAACAAGAAAATCTTGGCCTCCAGGATCGCTCAGCAAGCAATTGGTTTTTGATTGGCGCAGGCGTCTGTGTGGTTGGCGTGATAATGGGGTTAATCCTTCCAAATTTACGCTTTCGACGCAAACAAAGCTGGAATTCCCTATAAACTAACTGTTAACTAATCAATTTATAAAGTAATACATACGTTACTTTATATATTTAGATTTTTAATCTGCCACTAAACGCTCGTGAGAGCGTTCCACTGTCCACATACTCAAGCTCTCCACCCAGTGGTACACCATGGGCAATACGAGACACGGGTATATTGTATTTACGAGCCAAAGTTGAAATGAAATGTGCCGTAGTTTCACCTTCCACGGTGGGGTTTGTTGCCAATATAACTTCTGAGATTTGATCTGATCCCAAGCGCGACTCCAGTAAATCAAGCCCCAGGTCTGCGGGGCCAATACCATCCAGTGGGGATAACCTACCCATTAATACAAAATACAAACCGCGGTAATCAGCGGCTTGCTCTACCGCAAGCATATCTGCAGGACTTTCTACAATACAGAGTAAATGTGTATCCCGCTTGGTATTTTCACATATTTGGCAGATATCTTTTTCACTAAAATTTCGACAGCGTTTGCAGTGCCCTATTTGCGTCAGGGATTGACTAATTTTTTTTGCTAATAACTCAGCCCCCTGCCGATCGCGCTCCAACAAATGGAATGCCATTCGCTGTGAAGACTTCGGCCCAACACCCGGTAAACAACGCAGAGCTTCCATCAATTCATCAAGTAACGCAACGGACATGATTCTATTCTTAGAAAGGCAGTTTCATACCAGGTGGTAACTGCATACCACCGGTAACGCCAGCCATCTTCTCTTTGGTAGACTCTTCTAACGTACGAACAGCGTCATTAACAGCCGCCGCAAGGAGATCTTCGATCATTTCTTTATCTTCATCCATTAAAGTTGGGTCAATATTGACGCGTTTTAAGTCATGACGTCCAGTCATTACAACGGTAACCATGCCCCCTCCAGCAGTACCTGTTACTTCCATATTGGCAATTTCATCTTGCGCTTTTTGCATGTTTTCCTGCATTTGTTGCGCTTGCTTCATTAAATTTCCCAATCCGCCCTTCATAATTTACTCCTCTACGTTTATTAGTTTTTATCAACTAATTTTACTGATTGTGGATCTAATTTCGCGTTTAAAATTTCTTTCATTGCGATTACATTTGGATCCGCCTCCAAGGTTTTTACTGCATTATTCAAATTCTGCTGATGTTGTTTTTCTTGTTTAACTGCTGGTGTATCCGTCGTAGCTTCTCCAGCCTGTATCTTTACAATCAATTTTTCCCCATAATATTGACTCACTGCCTGTTCTAATCGTTGTAAGATCTTTTCGCTATTCAAATGAGAATGACTAGGCGCGAGCATTAACTGCAATTGCCCCGCTTCCTTACCGACATAAACACAATGATTTGCCAATTGCTGAGCTAAACCAGACAATGGTAATTGATTAACAACATCTCCCCAGTCGCCACTTTTCACATCGTCTGAATGCGTTACGTCATGAGACACAGAATTATTCGTGGTATTCGGCTTGGGCTCAGCAGCGACTGTAGCTTTCGAAACATCATGCTTTACTGACGTTGGTGGCGACGTTGTTTTTGGCGTTGTGGTTTGATCTAGATTTTCGGGCTGAAAAGCATACATTCGTAACAAAACCATTTCAAAACCCGCCCTGGGATCTGGCGCCAACGGCAAATCAGATTGTCCCATAAGCGCAATCTGATAATAAAGCTGCACATCTTCTGCAGATAATTGTAACGCTAAGGCCACGAGATTTCTGTTCTCATCATCAATTATGTCTGGCGCGGTCTGCCCAATGGCAAGAAGATGAAACACTGAAATCAATTCAGATAATACTGAACTAAAGTCAGCACCATGACTCGCCAACTCATGTACTTGAGACAGTAATTCATGTGCATCATGATTTATCAATGCTCGAATGATTCCGACGACATCTTTATTATCGACGCTACCCAACATTTCACAAACAGATTGATATTCCACTTGGCCATTGCCGTGGGCGATTGCTTGATCTAATAAACTGAGTGCATCTCGCATACTGCCCTTCGCAGATCGAGATATGAGTTTTAATGCCGAAGTCTCAGCTTGAATATTTTCCTGATTTAATACAAAACTCATGTGCTCTGTGATTAATTCTTGCGGAATCGTTTTTAAATTGAACTTTAAACAACGCGACAATATCGTGACAGGTAACTTTTGAGGATCAGTGGTTGCTAAAACAAATTTTACATGTGGTGGAGGCTCTTCAAGGGTTTTCAACAAGGCGTTAAAACTGTGACTAGTCAGCATATGGACTTCGTCAATCAGATAAACTTTAAAACGACCACGACTCGGTGCATATTGAACATTTTCCAATAACTCGCGAGTTTCATCCACTTTCGTACGAGATGCGGCATCGACCTCAAGCAAATCAACGAATCGACCTTCATCTATTTCCGTACAACTGAGACAGGTTCCACAAGGCGTGGCGCTAATCCCATTTTCACAATTGAGCGATTTTGCAAAAATGCGGCCTAAGGTAGTTTTACCCACACCCCGTGTTCCGCTAAACAAATAAGCATGATGCAATCGATTATTATCTAACGCATTCACTAATGCCTGCAGTACGTGTTTTTGGCCAACAACTTCATTGAAGTTCTTTGGTCGCCATTTACGCGCTAGAACCTGATAACTCAAAAATTGTGCCTCCGGCTAATTACAACTGCTCATAGTCTCTTCAATTAAGTAACACTATCAGCGAAAAAAGGGGAGTTATTATATCGATTTGCTCAAGATTTTACATCTGCAATAGAAAGTGAAAATCTGAGTGATTTGCGACCACATCAGACGAAATTTTGATGTAAGCCATTGATTATCGATTGAATGGAGGCAACCTAACTCAGCCACACCCCGGCGCCCGAGTCCACTGCTGCAGCTGCTCCCTTCCGGGCCTGACTGGGTTCACAATCTATCGTCGCGAGGGGACCAAGTTAGGCCACCAATGAGGTGCAGGATTATGAGCGAATTGAAATGTGGATTCAAGCTAAAAAACAATTGATAGGCATTTGAATGAGCACGTTAGGAGAGGGCGGTGTTTTGCGCTTCTTGCTTTCAGATGAAAGCAAATCCATATTGGTATTCCCCATGCGTTAATTCATTAACACATCTTTTATGCAACAGTCGCAAAACACCCCTAAACTTTTAAGCTGATAATCTCTGCGATCAAGTAACAGCGATTAGCATGCTAAATATGCTAAAAAACACGTAAAGTGCAACGGAACCAATAATAAAGCCTGCGCCTATGGAAAACATTTTCAAAAACTTAATATCATATTCCTGCACATGTTGCGGAACATCCATATTATATTCCTCCTCATCTGGGCATAAAAATGTAGATACAGCGTTAATTAAACATTAGTTCAATCTCACGCTTATGCAAAAAAATAATTTCTATGATAACGATGAAACTATGAATTTTTCTTATGTCCAAATTAATTACACTAAATTGTAAACTTCGATCGTTCACATCCACATAAAACCAGAATTATTTTCATCAAAAAGAAAACAATGCGTTCAACTGAATCCAAAATCATACACTTAATGACAATTAGTAGAACAACTCCAGGCAGCACCAACACCATAATTAAGGTGCAAATAATCTAACTATTGCAATGTGGTTATCGTTTGGATTGGCGAAACACCAACACTTAAAAGTCACGATAAACCTAGCGCCTATCCAACAATCCAAATCTACAATAAATTGTTGTGATATCCGTTGTTTATTTTAGGGAAACATTTAGTGACTCCAGATCTGGATATATCCTTTGCCTTTTTAGCCATCAGCCTTTCTATAATGATCTGGCTCTTATACCACTCCTATCAGTCTCGACTTAGATTATCTTCAATCAATCCCTCATTGGCCTGGAATCATGCTTTGGAAGTGCTGGATGAACCAATCATATTGACAGACAACAATGACAATTTAGTTCATGCAAATAAAGCTTTTTACAAACACATTAAACAGTCAAAGTATGAAGTTCTTGGAAAAAAAGTTCACAAATTACTTCATAAAAATGATGACTACCTAATTTGCGAAGCTTGCCAAAAGCGCATGGCAAAAGTAGATGCAACCATAACTCGTGAAGCAGATGACATATCAAACCCGCTACCCATTCCGGTAGATATCATCATTAAAACCATCAAGAATGAAAAAGGCGAAATCATTGGGAGTTTGCAGTCGTTCCATGATATCAGTCACCTTCGCCGTGCTGAGAAAGCGCTAAGACAAAGCCAACAAAAACTCGCTGAAGCACAACGCATTGGCAGAATGGGCAATTGGGAGTGGAATATTTCAGATGACACATTTGATTGGTCTGAAGAAATGTGGAGAATTTTTGGGAGCCCAAACATTCAACAAACCAAATCTGGCTATCAAAACTTCATGGCTTTTATTTTTTCCGAGGATAGGCATAAAGTCCATGATTCCATTCAATCGGCCATAAAAAATAGAAATCATTGTTTTCTCATCGACCATCGAATCACATTACCCGACGGCGAGCTCAGAGATATTCGGCATCAAGGAAAACTATCATATACAGATGATGATAATTGCGTTCGGTTAGCCGGCGTTACGCAAGACATAACAACACAAAAAGCCATTGAACACGCTTTACATGAAGCCAAAGAGAAAGCCCAGGTGACACTACAGTCCATTGGCGATGCGGTACTGACTATGGACGTAAACGGTATCATTGATTATGCAAACCCGGTTGCAGAAGAACTGTTGATGACGCCACTGGATGACATGACTGGCAAACATCATAAAGATATTCTTAACCTTATCGATGAAACCACATTAAAACCGATTGCCGACCCTGTCAGACGCTCACTTGTAGGAAAAAGTGAATTTTTCCACGAGCAGCTTATTTTACTACGCCCCGATCAAAGTCAATTTTCAATTTCCATAACGTCCGCGCCAATTATCATTAAGAACAAAGTTGTTACCGGTGTAACACTGGTAATTCACGATGTAACAATAATGCGATCACTTGCCAGACAACTTACTTATCAAGCGAGTCATGATGAATTAACAGGACTTGTTAACCGCCGCGAATTTGAAACCCGGCTTAATCATGCCGTTAAAAGCGCAAACAAATATAACAAGCAACATGCACTGATCTACATGGATCTTGACCAATTTAAAATCGTAAATGATACCTGTGGACATATTGCCGGAGACGAATTGCTAAAACAAATTAGCAATGTTCTCAGCTCAAAAATACGCGACATTGACACACTCGCCCGTTTGGGTGGCGATGAGTTTGCCGTTCTACTCAGAGCTTGCCCCGCATCCGTATCACATCAAATTGCAGAATCTTTACGTGCAGCCATTGAAGACTTCCGATTTGCATGGGAAGACCAAATGTTTAGGATTGGCGTAAGTATCGGGCTCATACCTATCACAGCAGACAGTGGCAATCAAACAGATATATTACGTAAAGCGGATACTGCATGTTATGTTGCGAAAGATAATGGGCGAAATCGAGTTTACGTTTACGACAATGAATCTCACTCGATTGATATGCACCAAGGTGAAATGCAATGGGCACAAAGAATCAATCAAGCACTCGAAAGCGATAATTTCGAATTATTCTCTCAAACCATTAAACCGATAAAGAGCAGCACCAATGCCCATTTTGAAATCCTACTACGCATGAAGGATTCAAATGGCAAATACATTCAACCCGACGCATTTATACCAGCAGCAGAAAGATATCAATTGATGGTTTCCATTGATCGATGGGTAATAGCCAACACTTTGAAGGCATTGAAAAACATACCAACTGACATGCAATGGAGTAGTTATGTCTGCAGCATTAATTTATCTGGTCAGTCACTTACGGATACCAGTTTGTTAGAGTTTATTATTCAGAACATTGATGACAATAACATCAATCCTGAAAATATCTGCTTTGAAATCACAGAGACTGCGGCAATTGCCAATTTGACCAGCGCAGGAAGATTCATCAATGTCCTTAGAGACATGGGAATACGATTCTCCCTGGATGACTTTGGCAGTGGGTTGAGTTCATTCGATTATCTCAAAAACCTCAACATTGATTATCTCAAGATCGACGGATCTTTTGTAAAAGACATCAATCGTGATCGTGTAGATTTCGCCATGGTCAAATCAATAAACCAAATCGGACACCTCATGGGTGTTGAGACGATTGCGGAATTTGTCGAAAGCACTGAGATAATGCAGGTGCTAAAAAAATTAAACGTAGATTATGGCCAAGGATTTTACATAGCCAGCCCACTGCCCCTCTCACAATTCCTCCGTCTCAATCAACAGCAAAAAACGGGATAAGCTAACTCAGCTTAATTTTCAATAGAACCCATTTACCCACAATTATTAGCCAAATAAATTAAGTCGCTCTGTAGCAATAGGATAAGCTGTTGCAGGCCCCAGATTTTCAATTCCCGCCAGATTTCTCAAAGCCAAATGAAAATGCGCGGGCGTAAGCTTAATAGCAGAGGGATTAGTATTGGTTCGGTCGGCTTGCAACGTAACTGGATCAAGTGGATATGCCTGATGACTGTCGTCAGTCTCACCAATTACTCGATTACCTTGAATCCGTTGGATTGAATTACCAATAAACAAGGCACTTCCAATGGGCCAATGATCTTTACCGTTCTCTTTATTAAAGTGATTGGTACGACCAAAGTCTGATGCCATCACGACTACTACCCTATCTCTTAAACCACGTAATGTGGCTTCCTCTAATATTGCATCAACACCCTGGAGTAAATCCATTAGTAAGGGATAATGCATTTCATCGTGTTTTGCGTGTGTATCAAATCCACCAATGTGAATATTGACACTCGCAGTTACCCCCTGCTGATAGGTAGCAAGTGCAATACGCCCTTGTTGATATAATCGATCAGCATTACTCCTGCCATTAAAACTTGCTTTTGGAATTGGAGACCGCATCTCCAGATCTTCTGCTAAACCTTGAAGTTTCACCGTTTCAGCCCCTGATAGCCGAAATTTTTCCATCGCATTTCTAATTCTGAATAAATATTGCTTATTCAACAAAGCCTCTTGTCTTTGTAAACTTGTTGCTTTTATCAGAGCTTCAACATCGTTTGGCAAATATACTTGACTTGAAGAAGACTTGGGGTTTGAACTGCGATTGGGATAGGCAATTTCGTAAAGCGCACGTAATCCACTGCTAGTCATACGAACGGGTGTGATTAAGTCAGCTGAAGCAGAATAACCACCATTTGTGAGAAATGACAGTGGTCTACTACTCGCCAAGGAACCAGAAACCAGCGCGGAGAAACTGGGATAACCCGCCAATAACCTGCCCGCAAAATTGTACAACTGGCCATTATCATGCGAATTGGTTTGAGAATCGATTCCGTTTAAGACCAAAATATCTTGATAGTATTTTTCAAAAAACGTTTTGGCCGAAAACAGATTTGGATTGTAAAGCAATCCTCCAGGTTGGAACTGATCAGGTGGCGGTGCATAGCTTAAATTACCAATTCGACCAATTTTAGCCTTATCATAATTATTGAGTCGAGCCGGATTATTAACATCTGCAGGACCATTATAACCTTTAGGGTCACACAGACTCGTTACATCCCACCCTCCTTCGGCATTAACCATAATCCAAAGCGGGCCTGTATAGTTATCTGCCGCGGCAAATAACTGGGAGCTTGTTACTCCTGACGTTGCTGCCAAACTAAGTGAACTGGCAAATTTAATAAAGTCTCGACGATTCATCTCATCCGTTACTCATAAAAAAAGTAAAAATCTCGCAGCATATAATTAACCACAGCAGTCCAGGCACGCACCGTATGTGTACTATCAATGACAATCGGATCCGTCGACAGCAAATCACCCTGACACTCCTGAGCAATGGAACTTTCGTTAACCATGTCCATGACGGCCGCAAACAAATTATATGCTCGATCTACCTCCAGATCACTCACGAGTAATTCTCGGCCCAAGATATGTGAAAACAAGTGCTGAATATTCTGCTTGATTCGGGCGGTGTTTATTGAGCCATCAGGAACTGTTGTCAATTGCACATAGGGGAATAAATGGCGCTGCGAAATAAATTGTTTGAAATCGAGAGGTACTAGCTCACACGACAATTGATTAGCAATTCGGGACTGAATCCCAGAAATGATGCTGGTTGGTTGGGTCGTACGCTTGGTAATCGCAATGGAGTCTATACCACCATATAGCGTTAAATAGCTATCACTACTCAACAAATTACGTTTACTCGGAGAAACCCATTTCGCACCATGAAAAACTGCATTGATTTTCCGGTCTAGCTGTTCCGGTGTTAGAAGCATCGCTGTACCCACATCAGAAAAATGACCGGTTAAATCTTGGGTGAGGGAGTTATCAGCAATAAAATAAGGACTAGTAATGATATCTTTAATGAGTACTTTTAAATTAAAGTTACTAGTAATGAATAATGTTTTGAGTGATTGAAAGTAAATGGGGTCATTAACAAGGTCTATTCCCGTAAAGCCTTCAAATATAGTTTTCACAGTTGAGCTAACGAATCGATTGTCATTGCTAATCTTAATTCCTAACCAACGCAGTGCTGTTCCACTTGTACTTTCTGGTAGGGCATCCGCGAGTGAATTATTAAATCCGGGGGGCAGCATTTCAGGCGGTTGTCGCGTATGAAGCCAATTAAGATTGTTTCCTAAGAAACGTCCGTTTACATTCCAGTTCTTAAATAACCCAGCAACAGGATCTAAAACATCGTGACACTCTTTGCACTGGGGATCTTGTAATGTCGGAAACGTCCCAATAACATTACTCAAATCTAAGCCACCGCGACTGGCCAGACCTTCGATATCAGTATCCAAAAAATACTCAAATACGTATCGTGCTCTTTTCCTGTTAAGACTGGTACTTGACGAGGGATATCGACTTAAAAATGGGATCGTCGTAAGGATGCCTGCATGTGGAATACTGCGATTTTTATTGTCAATTAATTTAACAGGAAAAAACTGCTCATAATCATAAAACAACCAATTGGCACCGTAGGTAAAGTTAAAATTTGACTGCCCAACAACTTGAGCGTTAAATATTGTCGCAGAATAAGGATTTACCATGACATAATCTGCTGTGAGTATTTCAGTGAACGGTAAATTATTTTTCACTACATAGGCCACTAACTCAAGTGGCGCCTGAGAAATTCCGTAGCTCGCAAATTGTCGCAATAAATTGCTATCCGTACCATTATATCCTTGCTGCATTAGCTCAGTCGTTCCAAAATAATTTCGATTATCAAAATCGTTTAATGGCAACCCTAAGCCGGCAGCATTATCTTTAAATGCATCTGTGAGAATCAAATCATTATAGATTTCCTTAAGCCGATTATAAAAAGCCTTTTCAGCAAATAGATTTTCAATAATAGCTACCATCTGCTCTTCAACTTGAGGCTGTGAAGTAACACTGTTGACAGTTGCGAGTTCATTTACAGTGGGAAGTCTGGCCGTTAAAGCCAATGTAGTTTTACGTAACTGCTGTGTAGCACTTAATAGTTTAAAGTCGGAAGGAGATATATTAATTTGCTCACACAAACCAAAACGATCAATCATGCTCGAAAAAATCTGATAATCTATGGATGACACAGCCAATACAGAGTCACCACCATGATCATTATATTTATTAGAAATTTTATTTAAAAACACTGATTCATTGTTATTATCTAACAACACAGCACTATTGCGCATTGCAATATAATTCTGATCAAGAAAATCAGGAACCGTCGCATCAACAAAATTCAAACCACTGCTAACTTGATCCTTAACATGACACTCCATGCAAATATTATTGATTAAAGGCCAAACACGTTGTTGAAAAAATAATGCGGATGTTGAGCAGGCCACTTGTGCACTTACGATTACTGCTTGAATTGCATTAGCCGTGTTACCCGCTGCATCGTTAACTGACCAAGTAACAAGCGTTTCACCAATAGGAAATCCATTAACCGGTGCATCATTACTCACTTCTGTGACGCCTATTGCATTAACAACCGTCGGCTGTCCAAGATTTACAAATGTAAATGGTCCAGTCGCTGTTTGCTGTTGGTCAGGCGGGGGGATGACTTCGAATATTTGATTTACATTCTGTTGGATACGATTATCCAACACCGAACTTTCAGCAACAAACGTTGATGATGATTCAGACGAATTTTTCTGCCGAGGCTCGCTGCATGAAATACATAGCAAAACCAGAAGCATCACAAGAATAGTTTGTTGAAACGACACTAAGAGCCCCATCCGTAGACAAGACGCGGGGAAAACCGGTAGAGAAGTATGAAAAATTTACCATGAGATATGAAGCGTTATACTCAGATCTCACTACCCCACGAATCGTCGCTATTTTTATAATCGTTTATTATTTAATCGGCAATCTATGCGCCTTTAAAATAAGTATAGGCAACGTTTTCACAGTACACAATTCACATAAGTTTTATATGAAAAAGCTGAGGCTTAAAGAAGATTACTTTGTGGCCTGCTCTAAAATTTTAAGATTTTTTAATGCATCGGCTCTTTTTGAGCCGCAGACATCTTCGCACGGAATAAAGTCAATACAAACTTGGGGACGAGAGTTGTGATTAAAAATTTTACATTTAAAATCTTCGCTTAATTGCATGCAATACTGATCCGCATCTTTTCCGGCAGGCATACCAGGAATTTTCGACGAAATACTGGGAGCAATACAACAAGCGCCACAATCGCTTCTACATTGCATTGCTTGATTCCATCGACTGCTTAAAGTATTGCGCTAAAAAGTCATCAAAATTTAATTCGTCAGAGTCTTCCAGTTTTCTTTGATTTTCAATCGATTCTCTCGAAAGATTCCTAAAAAACTGCCTTTGTTCACTGGAAATATCCAAGTCCTTAAAATAGGCAAGATGTTCCTTGGATTTACGCAACGAAAAATGAAAAAAACCTTCATTATTCTGCGACATCTCAGCCAACATTCTTGCAGATGGTGTCAAGTCTGGATCATCCACCAACGTTTTATAATAGGCTAATGAGGAAGAAAACTTTGCTTCACTGTTATTTTGATCGAGGATTTCAGCAGCACCACGCATATGTTCAAATATTTCGTTGGCCCAGTCTTTTAAAAGAATTTTTTCATCACCGCGTTGCAATGCTAAATCAGGCTCTCGGCCCCGCTGTGCAACTTCTAAAATATTTTGGCTAATCTGCTGATGTTCAGATTCAGAGATTGGTGGACTATCACAATATAAACAAAACATCATAAAAGATTCTAAAAAATATAACGCTTTGTCATTAATGCCACATGGCTCAAAAACATCAATATCTAGAGATCTGAGCTCTATATATTCAACACCCCGTGAGCGTAATGCATTGATTGGCATCTCCATTCGTTGAATGATTTGCTTGGGTCGAACGGTACTGTAATATTCGTTTTCAATTTGCAAAAGATTCGCATTTAGCTGCTCATATTCTCCATTTACCAAAACGCCCATTTCTGCAAAAGGCTGATGTAATGTTGTAATCGCATGTCGTAAACTCTCAACATAGCGATTCACGTCGTCATAGTTAACCTTAATTCCACTCTTGTCTTCTTTACTATTTTGATAACCGATGTCACTCATTCTCAGTGATGTCGCAAACGGGTGATAGTAAGTATTCTCATTAAACTCAGCCATATCGGTTTCCATGCCGTTTAAGAACGACTTGCAAACAGCAGGTGAAGCACCAAACAAATACGGTATCAGCCAACCGAAACGTTGAAAATTTCGGATTAAATTAAAATAAGACTCAGACACAAAGACCTGGTGCTCGTCGCGAATTTCACAAATATCCTGAAAATGTTGCCAATAGCTCGGAGAAAATGAATAGTTAAAATGAATTCCCGCGATTACTTGCATCATTCGTCCATAGCGATGCCCTAATCCACGCCTATACACAGTTTTCATTTTGCCAAGATTGGACTTGCCATATTCAGCTATGGGGATGCTAGGCTCACCTGAGACCACACAAGGCATACTGGATGCCCACAAAAATTCATCACCCAATTCTTCATATACAAAAGTCTGACAATTTGTGAGAAATGAAAGTAATTGCTCATGACTTTGACAGGGCGGCGTTACAAATTCCAGGAGTGCTTCTGAGTAATCAGTCGTAATGTGGGGATGCAGTAGCGCTGAACCAAGAGTAGCTGGATGAGGTGTTTGGGAGATACTACCGGAAGGGGATACTCGCAAGCTCTCTTTTTCTAGGCCAATCTTACTTTCCAAAAATAAGCTTTTGGGAATAAGTTGCTTATTTTGGGAGTATCGTTTTTCCAATTGTGAATACAAATTCAATATGCCTTTAAAATCAAACAATTAATAACGGGCGATTTTGCATTATTTTCTGGCAATTTTCATCTACTTTCGCCGCCACAGTTGCTTAAAACATCGATAAATACAGTTCATAAACATTTAAGGTAATTATGAGAAAAATACGTGGCATTTGAGGCAATTACACCTGAAAATTACGGGACGGAACCTACAAAAATAGGCCTCTTTATGCTAAACTTTTTGAAAAGACCGATGAAAAAAGTCGGCAATACAAGGTCGTGGGGACTATCCATTATTATCAATGGCTTGCATTTGGGGTAAAACTTCAGCGTTGTTCTTTTGCTTTTTTATTCATCGCTTCATGTTTTCATCTCTCCTCCCCTTCTAAATCTGTAGACCATGGGAATTTGGGGTTATTGGGTGACTAATTTAAAATACAGTCTAGCGAAAAAATCCAATATTCAGATATATCTGAAATCTATCGCCAAATCCGCTTGCGCGTGTCTGCTTCTCATTACTGGTGCGTGCACCAATGAAATCCCCACATCTAGTCAAAATATCGCCGAAAAACCTGTCAAGTACATCAGCTACTTAGATAAAAACCAAAAAGCCAATGGCGTATTAGTAAAATTTACATCAACTACTAGCGGCAAAAGCCGTGCTCGCTCCCTGGAATCAGCCGGTTTAGTCTCCAGAGGACAGTTTGCACTGGTTCCCGGCTTAACCCTTGCGCAAGCATCACCTGGTTTATCCATAAACCAAACTTTGGAAAACCTCAGTAACGATGTCAGTGTTGCCTATGCTGAGCCAGACTACATCATTACACTCGATGCAATTCCAAATGACGCCGACTTTTCAATGCAGTGGGGATTAAACAGTACAAACGATTCTGATATCGATGCACCCGAAGCCTGGGATGTAACCACTGGAAATAGCTCCGTTGTAATCGCTGTTATCGACAGCGGTGTCGACTACAACCATCCTGATTTACAAAATCAAATTTGGAGCAACCCAAATGAAATTCCAAACAATGGCAGGGATGATGACGCAAACGGCTTTATAGATGATGTACGTGGCTGGGATTTTGCCACAAATGATAATGACCCTATGGATGAACATAATCACGGAACACACGTCGCCGGGGTTATCGGTGCACAGACCAATACCAATCCTTCTCAAGGCATCGCTGGGATAAATTGGAATGTTCAAATCATGCCACTTAAATTCATGAATGCTCAAGGCGCCGGTTCGACATCGGCTGCAATACAAGCGATCGATTACGCCGTTGCCAATGGCGCAGTCGTCTCTAACAACAGTTGGGGCGGTGGTGGTTTTAGCCAAGCTTTGTTTGACGCTATACAAGCAGCTAATCGACAAAACCACTTGTTTGTGGCTGCATCGGGCAACGAAGGCATAGACACAGACGCTACGCCACATTATCCAAGCTCATATAATTTACCCAACATTATTTCTGTAGCAGCATCTGACATGCAAGATCAATTAGCCACTTTCTCCAATTTCGGCGCACGTACAGTTGATCTAGCCGCACCTGGATTCCAAATACATAGCACTATTCGCCAAGGGGCCTATGCCGCATTCAGTGGAACATCAATGGCATCCCCGTTTGTTTCAGGCGTCGCTGGCTTGATACTCTCTCAAAATAGTTCTTTAACAGTCACTCAGTTAAAAGCCGCTATTTTAGATAATGTCGATCCTGTGGGTGGACTCTCCGGACAAGTAGCAACAGGTGGACGCCTAAATGCGTTTACATCTGTCACCGGCGTAACAGCACCAGCTCCAACCACACCTATCGACCCAGTTGAAATTACACCTCCCTCTGTCACCACAATTGCCGTAGGCGACTCTTTGCAATTAAGCGCTGTTGGCGGGGATGGAACCTATACCTGGGCAACCTTAAATCCAAACAGAGCCCAAGTTGATGCATCTGGCTTGGTAACCGCCATAGGTAATGGAGCAGCTAGAATTCGGGTAACTGATGGAACAGGCTTGATTAGTACACCTGTAATCCTCAGCATCAATCTTCCTGCCGCTGCAACACTAGCACTGAATCCAACATCATTGACCCAAATGGAGATTAATGCGGTCGTTCAAATTTCAGTTTCGGGAGGCAGCATACCCTACACTTGGACAAGCAGTGATTCTGCGGTGGCAACGATTGCCGCTGGGGGTGATTCAAGCGTAGCTAGCATAACTGCGAATGGCGCAGGAACGTTTCGTGTCACAGCCACTGACGTAAACGGCGTAACCATCAATAGCGGATTAATAACGATTAACGCTGCACCAGCATTAGTCTTAGGCGCAAATAAAACATCACTCAATTCCGGCGAAACTGTTCAACTAACTGTTTCCGGCGGAACTTCACCTTATACTTGGAACTCCACCAATTCAGGTGCAGCTACCGTAAACAACGGCGGGCTAGTTTCAGCAGTAGGCGCAGGCAGAACTTCCATAAGTGTCACTGATATTACAGGTGCAACTCAATCGGTAAATATCGAAGTACTCAGCGCACCACCATCCGGCAACTTGACTGTTACCCCTGCAGATTCAGTCATTAGTATACAATCTCGTGCACGATTGATCGCGACAGGTGGCGGATCGCAATTTACCTGGAGCTCAGCAAATCCTGCTATTGTCAGTGTTGACAGTCGAGGAATTGTAACGGGCGTAGCTGAAGGATTTTCAACAATCACTGTTACAGATGAAAATGGTATAACAGGACAAACCAATGTTGAAGTTCGCGCATTAAGCATTGTCGCAGCTGTACTGACAATAGGTGTTGGCGACACACTTCAACTGACTGCTACAGGTGGCCAACCAGATTATCAGTGGAGTGTCAGCAATACTACAGCAGCAACGATTGATTCAAATGGTTTATTAACAACGAATGCAAATAGTTCGGTTGGTGGAATATTAGTTTCAGCAACTGACGCAGATAACATTTCGAAAAGTATTATTGTTACTATTAACAATTCAACAATTCTACGCTCACCACGCGCATTTTAATTCCCTACAAAATTAGGGAACCTCTGATTAAGTTAGATAGTGAGATGGGAACAAGGCATATTGAAACGAAAAAGCGCAGTTTACTCGAGTAAATGAGCATTTTGAGTTTCAATATAACGAAGTTAACACTCACTAGATGACTTAATCAGAGGTTCCTTAGAAATTATTCAGCGTATTTAATGACACCCAATGGGCATCTAAGTACGAAATGACGATGATTCTGGGGTTAAAGATGAGTACACTGAGTAGAGTACTAAATAATTTTTTGATTTTTCTGGTACTTGCTTATAGCTCCGCTATTGGCTGAGGGCGATCAATACAATAACCTTGCGCGAAATCAATTCCGATAGAAATCAATTTATCCATAATAACTTCAGATTCAACATATTCTGCAATTGTTTTCAAACCTGCAACATGGCCAATTTTATTTACCGACTCCACTATTGAACAATCAATTTCATCACTCAACATATTCTGCACAAAACCGCCATCAACTTTTAAATAATCAACTGGCACAGCCTTCAAGTATGAGAAGGAACAAAATCCACTTCCGAAATCATCCAACGCGAACTTAATACCAATTTTTCTACATCGTTCCATGAATTTTGCAGTAACATCTAAATTGCTAATGGCGACTGTTTCCGTTACTTCAAAACAAACCATGCTGGGCGAAAGATCAAAAAGCGCTAATTGCTCTCGAATATAATCAAACAAAGTATCATCCATTAAGGAAGCGCCGGAAAGGTTGATAAAAAATGGCCCCGCATTAACATCTTGGATTTGACGCTCTAATTTCGCTAAATAAGCAAATGCAGAGTGAATTACCCAGCGATCCAATTGAGGCATTAAATCAAACCTCTCTGCTGCAGGAATAAAATTACCCGGTAGAATTATTTCTCCACCACTACCAACCATACGCAGAAGAAATTCATGATGCTGCCCCTGGTAGCTGCTATTAAGTGGAACGATTGATTGTTTATAAAGTATAAAACGGTTGTTTTCAAGAGCCGATTTTATACGACTCACCCACGCCATTTCACCACGACGCTGACAAAACTCTTGATCGCCATCGAGGTATAATCGAATGCGATTTCTACCTTGATCTTTTGCTGCATAACATGCCATATCTGCAGCACTCATGATCTCTTCGACACTCTCACTTTTCGCATCAACGATAACCATACCAATGCTTACACCGATCGCAAAATTTCGATTTTGCCATGAGAATGAAAATGACTTAACTGCATTTAGTAATTTTTCGGCAATCGCTTGCGCACTATCAAGGGGACAATTCTCTAATAACACACCAAATTCATCGCCACCCAATCGCGCCAGCGTATCGCCATCACGCACTTGCTGCTTCAACTGGGCTGACAACTGTTTTAGCAACTCATCGCCTGCAATGTGTCCACAGGTATCGTTTATAATTTTAAATTGATCGAGATCTAAATAGAGGACTGAATGTTGTTGATTGTTGTGCTTTGCATTCTGTAGAGCTTGACGTAATCGAATATCAAATTCGTTTCTGTTGTTAAGACTGGTCAGCGCGTCATGATATGCCATGTATCGAATGGCATCTTCGGCCTCCTTCCTCGCTTTACGGGCATCGACATCTCTTAATTCACGTTCGATTGCAGGAACAAGACGGGCTAAATTATCCTTCATGATATAGTCGTGGGCACCTTCCTTCATTGCTTTGACCGCTATTTCCTCACCGATACTACCGGAAACGATGACAGTGGGAATATCCAATCCCGACTCTTTGATCAATTGTAATGCTGCCGTAGAATCAAACGAAGGCATGTTGTGGTCAGTGATGCAGATGTCCCACTGCTCCTTAAGCAAGGCAGTTTTCATGCTTTCCGCTTCATCCACGCGAAGGAAGCTGGCCATAAAGCCACCTTTACGTATTTGACGCATTAGCAAAAGTGCGTCATCAGCCGAGTCTTCTACCAGCAGCACTTTCAACACTTTAGAGTTCGCCATCATTTTTTTTGACTATGTTCCCGAGGTGTTACATTTAAGTTTAGCCAATAAGTACCAATTTGCTTAGTTGCTTCCAAGAATTCTTCAAAATCGACAGGTTTACAGATATAGCTATTTGCGCCTACCTCATATGAATTAACAATATCTTTTTCTTCATTCGATGATGTCAACATCACTACAGGTATTGCGCTTGTCAACGGATTGCCACGAATCCGCTTTAATGCTTCAATGCCATCAAGCTTCGGCAACTTCAAATCCAGTAAAATTACATGAGGAATATCTTTTACATCTCTACCAGCATATTCAGCTTCGCCAAACAGATAATGAATAGCTTCGAGACCATCACGCACAATAACAACATCGGATGTAATGTTATTTTTCTTTAATGCTCGCAGTGCCAACAACTCATCATCAGGGTTGTCTTCTACAAGTAAAATCCGTTTGTGTTCCAAACTGAGTAGCCTCCATGCAATATATTGTTCTTTTTGTTGCCACAAAAACCGTATCTACTGTTAGCGAAAAAAATTTCCAATAAGACCCTTAAATTATTTAAAAAAATCAGAAATCCATATCGAATTAAAGCACAAGAGTTTTTGGAATGTAATGCCAAATTATTGTATCAGTGGAAATTTAAACGGCAAATTCCAATCCGGGAAAACGAGCTAATATGTAAGCAAAAATGAGTCCGATTGAACATTATAAGTACAACATATAATGGTTAAGTTAATTACTTTTATAAATAATAAACTAAGTATCACCAGACTTTGGGAGGGGGAATAAGATTGATAAACCAAAATTTCGTAAAATTACGTGGGCCAAGCAATGCTGCCAGCTAATAACAACTAATAAGTTAGCCACTAAGATGCTACCTGATGCATTTGGATGAATACCATACACATAAGCATCAACTTTATCACCCAATGCTTGTGCCAATGTAAATCACTTTAAAGAATACCAACAAATTTTGTACAGGTAAGATTTCGCAAGGATAGCCATTTACTCAAACATGGGGCGGATTAATCCAAATTGATGATTTCATAACGCTCACCAACGGTTAGATTATACGTTTCTCCATCGATTACACCTGCATTTGCTGCAATCGAGGTCTGCACTCTACTCCTATGCCTCGGAAACCGTAATGGTCAATATTTCTGAGATCATTCCGTCAATAAGCGCATCATTGGCAGCATCAAAATTCTCATCACTCAGAACTTCTTTGTTCTCGTGCAATGCAACAACTAACTCATCTGCATTTTCTAATGTCTCACTTAAAGAGATTGCAACATCGCTGGAATGACCTTGCTCGACCAATTGGAATCCAATTCTTTCACCTATTCCATTTTCTGCGGTCGCATCATAGCGATAAACAACTAACCAAGATGATTTATTCGTTATCACTTTTTTGACATGCAATAAAGACACATTTGAAACCGTTTGATCAACACTTTCAATATATGGTACCGAAGAACCGGCCACAAAAAAACTAACTGCTGATACACTACCTTGCGCTATTACACTACTGGAAGTTGTTTCTGTATCACTATCGCTTGCACAAGATCCATCGTGCAATTCAATGTACATTGTCTCGCCAGACTCTTGACTATCTCGCATCAACGTAACTTCTACATTAGTATATTCACCCGGTTCTAAGGTTTTCTCACCAATAACTGTAACACCTTTAATTTTATTATCGTTCACAGCAGAATCGTAGATAACAACACATACAGTCCTTTTAGTACTTACTGTCGCTAGCGTTATTTTCTTCAGATCGATAACAGTTTGGTCTTCAACAACAACATAATTATCTGGATCACCAACAACTCCGCCACCGCATGCAACGATAAAAGTTAGAGGGATGAATAAAATAGAAGCTTTGAAAACGAATCTAATCGCTGGGAGAAATGTCATTTTGGGTAAAACCTTGTGAAATTTTGTAGCCGAAATTCTAGCACTCGAGTCTTTTCTGTTGCTTAGCCGCTGATTCTAAAAAACATAACCGCTTTTCAGAACAGTAGTACAATTTTGAGAATGAGTCTAATAGATTACCGGATTTGATTCACCCACCCACACCGCCATCTGTCGCAGACGCAGCCGCTCAGAGCGCCGCAGGTAAACCTCGAGTGGGATTAAGCCAAGTTGTGGTGGAATGACAATCATTGCATGCCGAAACAACCCCAACAACCACATGATCACTTGGTGCATTATGGCAAGATTCACAATTTCCAGACACTTCATTATGGTCCACGGTAAATGCGACCCATGAAGTTGTACGATGACAAGCATCACAGACGGTGCTGGAAGCAATATGCCCCGCTCCCTTTCCGCGTGCGGTTATGGCATCATGACAATTTGAGCATGAACCAATAACCTCCTGATGATCAACTCGAATCGCTGGATACCAAGCACTTGTCGCATGGCAGCCCTCGCACACATCAGTTGCGCTGATGTGAACAGCATTTATATTATGGCAACCACTACAAGGTCCTACCACCTCTCTGTGATCAACTGTAATAGCTGGCACCCAAATACCTGTTGCATGACAGGCCACGCAATTTTCAGATGAAGAAATATGCGTAATTCCTTTACCCGATGCGGTGGTGCCATTATGGCAATCTGAGCAGGCCCCCAATACTTCCGAATGATCAACCACAATCGCAACCCATGAATTAGTAGAGTGACATGCGACACAGACATCACTAGTGGCTATATGGGAAATACCTTTTCCAGTAGCAATAACGGTATTGTGACAAGATGCACAGTCAGTCGTTGCTATCTGAGAATGATCAACAGTTACTGTAGGGGACCATCCAGTTGTTAAATGACAAGCATCGCACACATCACTTGAATCTATGTGTGTCGCACTTCTACCGATTGCAATTACGCCATTATGGCAGTCAATACAAATACCCAAAACATCATTGTGATCGACTGTTAGTGCAGGAGTCCACACTGCCGTACTATGACAACTTTCACATTGCTCTGTCGTTGCAATATGCGTATCACTCTTACCGCCTACACGTGATCCATCATGACAACTCACACACGGCCCAAGCACATGCGCATGATCCACTGCGATCGCAGGAACCCAAAGTGAAGACTCATGACATGCCTCACACGCGTCAGTAGTCGCAATATGCGTAAAACCCTTGTAAGTTGTGCCGCTTAATCCATCGTGGCAACCGGTACTCGCACACGTTCCCAATATCGCTGTATGATCAATTGCAATAAGTGGAAACCAGGCATTTTCTGTGTGGCACGCACCACAATCGTTCGTCGTCTCTACATGAGTTAATGGTTTGCCTAGGGCTTGAGTACCATTGTGACAAGTGGAACAACTACCAAGCACTTCATTATGATCCACGGTCCATTCTGGCATCCATTCAGTAGTTGTATGACAGGCAACACAATTTGTTGTAGTTTCAATATGTTCAGCTGAACGACCAAGCGCAATGGTGCCATCATGGCAAGTTGCACAATCGCCAATGGTATGATTGTGATCAACCATCACCACGGGATTCCAAACATTTGAGGTGTGGCAAGCATCGCAAACATCAGACGTATTTATATGAATCGGATTCTTACCGGGTACCAGGCTATTGTTATGACAATCAACGCACGCCCCCACCACTTCATTATGATCCACTATGATGGAGGGAGCCCATGCAGTGGTGCTGTGACAGGTATCGCAGTTGTTTGATGTCGAAATATGTTCGGGATTTTTACCTGTACTAATCGAACCGTTGTGGCAGGTTTCACAAGCGCCAACCACATCATTGTGATCCACTCTAATTGTTTTCCAAGTTGTTGTACTGTGGCAAGAGTCGCAATTTTCAGTACTAGAAATATGAGCAGTATTTTTTCCAGGTGCACTTACTCCATTGTGACAATTGCCACAACTTCCTAACACTTCCGCATGATCAACCCGCAATGCGGTCCATATGGATGTACTATGACAGTTTTCACAAACATTTGTTGTAGTGATATGTGCATCAGACTTAAATGTACGCCCAGTTGAACCATTATGACAATTGACACAATTATCAGAGATGCCAACATGCGCAAACGTATCAGAAGCTCTTGCCCAGATAATTGTCGGATCATGACACACACTGCATTCGTCAATTGTTGGAATATGATTGGAGGCTTTGCCAATAGCAAGACTACCATTATGGCAACCACTGCAGGTTCCTAAAACCTGATCATGGTCCACAGCATTCGAGGCAACCACCCAGCCGATTCCCGTTTCATGGCAAGTTTCACAAAAATCCGTGCTTGGAATATGGGCCATGGATTTTCCACTGGCATTAATCCCATTATGGCACTTGGTACACACACTGGTATCAACAGAACTGTGATCAAATATTGTATTTAACCACCCCAAAGATGGGCTGTGGCAAACATCACACTCCTCTGCAGTTACAAGATGCGCCTCACTTTTACCCTGTGCTATTTGATTGTTATGGCAAGCGCTGCAAATTCCGATGACTTGTTGATGGTCAACCAGATTCGAGGAAACTCGCCAACTAACGCCCGCATTTGATAAATGACAAGCTTCACAATCATCTGTCGATGGAATATGCCGAACACTCTTGGCTGTGTTAGTTGTACCCACGTTGTGACAGGTAATGCAACCACCAGATATCAATGAATGATCAAGACCTGGCGAAACCCTCGGCAAAATCCAACTCTCAGCACTTGAATTATGACAACCTGCGCCAGTACAGTCACCGTTTGTCTGAAAATGACTCAAAGGCTGTCCATCACTGAATAAACCATTATGGCAAGTATCACAGCGATCTTCATATGAACGATGAACATTAATCATAAATGCTGAAGAATCACCCCAATCAATTCCAACTAGCCGATGACATTCATCGCATTGCATGCCAGCAGGGTTTTCGGTTGGAATATGATTTGTGGTTTTGCCACCGGCAATTGCGCCATTATGACAGCTATCACAAGAGCCGATTACTGCCGTATGATCAACTGCGTTATCATCAACATTCCAAGACACAAAATGGGTGTGACAGAGATGACATTCCTGACTACTCGGAATATGGTTTGCCGACTGAAACGTCGCATTGTAAGTTCCATTGTGGCAATTAAGACAACCGTCTGAAATGCCTTGATGCTGAAATTTATTTGGCGACCAACCAAGATTTGTGTAATGACACGCTTCACATTGATTAGAGCTCGGAATGTGGCCAACATACATACCTGAGGCAAAAGCACCATTGTGGCAACTGCTACACTCTTCGGTCACTGCGGAATGATCCATATACGCTGACAAGTCAAAACCCGTAGGAATATGGCATATGTCGCAATTTAGCGCAGTAGGAACATGGTTTGAGTGTTTTCCATTTGCCAAAATCCCATTATGGCAAACATCACATTGAGAAGGTGTTCCACGGAATATTTGATTAATGTGGCAATCTTCGCAAGGTGTGCGCTGATGTTGACCAAGCAGAGGAAAACCTGTGGATTCATGGTCAAAATCTTCTTGCTGCTGAGGATTAACATCATCATGCTCTGCAAATGACGTTGCCGGCACCAAAATCAGCATTAAAAGTAATAGAATTTTTGTGATTAAATTATGTTTAAACACCAGGCCCGTCCGACAATTTGACTTATACTCGTCAATTACTAAGCATCAGATGCTGCCCATAAATCATCCGTTTTTTTGTGCTATTAAAATCTTGTTATTGGTTATCGGGCAAGTAAAAACCGCAATCGTAGGTAGTGTAAACCGCTATAATTAAACTTGTCTGAATCGTTGATTAAAATTCGGTGAATTTACAAGTAAAAACAATTTGTTAAGTACTTGAATCTTTCGGAAAATATAACATGATGCCCTCTAGATTAGGGTCTTCTTTAATTTGAAAATTGACCGGTTTTTTAAACCGCAAAGAAATGAAAGGACCGCCTGGAACAGAACCCTCGTAGGCCACATCCATGATGGGAATTTGTTCTACAAAACCGGGTAAAATTGTCTCATTACCCATGTACTCGTTTTTATCCGCCCCAACCAGGGAGATAGGACGTACACGAATCTGAATAAATTCGCTGGGACTTTCTGACGGCAAATGATCCTCATATTTAAGACGTAAGTTTGTTTTTACGTGCAACACTATCAGGCTACCTTCTTCACTGACAATGACATCCTCCAAAATATTATCAGGTGCCTGTAGAACATTTAGCGTAGACATGACAAATATTGCTGCTAATACAGTAATTAATATCGTTTTCCAATTGAGGTATTTTTTTAACATTTCTCTAAACCACGATTAAAATAAATATTGGAATCCAAAATTTGCCGATGTCAGCACATAATCAGATCCCGGGGTTTCCGATTTATTAATATCTATCCCAATTTCACCATCCATACTAAACTTTTTATTATATCGGTATTGCAGTTTAAATCTCGGATTTACCCGCGCTGAGTTTTCATTATTTTTCGTATTTTGTGTAAACAAGAAATTGGCTTTCATGTCCATCCACCATTTCTTTTTGTATGGGTAGCGAAACGTACCACTGGTTTCATACCGAGTGCTACTGGCATTATTTGAATAGCGTAATGAGCCAATGATTATATCTCGCGGTTTAAAATAGTTACGTTGAATTAATTGGGCATAGGTAACAATATCCCATCCTTCTAAAGCGGGAATAAATGACTGCGCTTTAGGTACTTTATTCTCTTCATCTTCGCTTTCCTTCTCTTCAACAATTTGTTGAAAATTTTTCCCTGCCACATACTTGTTTAGCGTAATGTTTCCGATCATTTCCAGGTCTTTCATCAGCGTTCTTCTCAACATAACATAAACCACAGTCGACCTACCTGTGTTATCTTTTGCTCTTTGTATTATTTCAGCTTCTGTCATACCCGCATCCAACATGGATTGTACAGTTAGCCGATTTTTAATATCTTTCAATTCCGCATAAGTCACATTCGGGCTTAATGCCCCAATAACTCTTGAATCCGGCACATTATCCAATGTCTCGTTTCCAAAAAGCTCTGGATTTACGCTACTCAAGCCTTGCAATGCATTGCTGGTTAACATAACGGGACTACGCCGCTGATCAAAATGAACGTCAATTTTTGTTTTCTTATTAAACTGCCAACCGTAATGTGCCGTCACAAAATTCAATGTTTTATAAGAAACGTCATAATCAAATAAAGAGGAAAAAATTGTTTTATTTTTTATATATCGTGCATCAGCACCTGCCGCGGAGCGATTGGTTACACCATCAACATTTTGGTGAATAAAATAAGCACTGCCTTGCCAATTGGGAATTGCTTTATCAATATCTAAGCGAACACCGCCCATGGGTTTATTGGTTTGAATCGAGTTATGAGAAACGAAATCCACTGGAAATCCTGCAACACCATAAAGTTTGTATTTGGGTTTTAGTTGAAAACCCAATACGCCCCCATCAAATCGCCCCAACACGCCGCCATTATTCACTGATTGCCGACCAAAACTAAATTCTACCTGCCGGTTGCGCTTTGACTTATACTGCCCATACATGGACCGGATTCGCGTTTCTCTATCATCCAATTCCCCATCGTTATCTGTCCTGTCTGGCCTTTCCAAATCTTCCTCATGACTACCACTAAACACCAGCCGAACTTCTTTATCTGATGCCCGCTGCCGCCAACTAAGATTTAAATAATTAAGCAACACCGCTTGATGCGGGTCTGCAGTAAAGGATTCTTTTTCCGGTTTATTCCAACCGAGTATCATATTTTGAGAAAATCGGCCAAACATATCTGTGCGCGTTAAACCTTCTTTTTTGCGCAGTGCTAGTGTTCGCTTACTTTCTTTTAACTGTTTTCTTGGTGCGGCTAATCGCGCATTAAGCGTCATCAAACGCTGTTTAACGGTATTGGTACGGCGTTCTTTAGGATAGAGCTTTAGATATTCTTCATATTCCTTTTTTGCCATTTCCAATTGACCATTTCGTTCTCGCGCCAAACCAAGATACTCTTTAGCATCAATAACATGTTTATGCTCATGCATGGTGAGCAATTTAGAAAACAGCAATATCGCCTCTGAATTCTTACCATTGGTTAAAGCAATTCTGGCATCCCTCATCAATTGATCAACTTCCATCAATTTTTTTTCTTCTTGGCTTACAACCTTTTTAGTTTCTACTTTAACTTCAGGTTTCTTCTCTTTTTTTATTCGAACAACAACGAATCTTTCACTCGTGCCTTTCTCAACTCGAAACGTAACAACATTAGTAAATCGAAAAACCAGGTAAGGGCCACCCCGAACATTACCCTCAAATATGACATCGCGAATTTCAATCGGCGCATCTTTAGTTGGGTTAAATAAGTCTCTGCGTTTTGTTTTTGGCTTATTGACCTTCGGTTTATCAACTTTAAGTTGAATCTGAATGATTTTTCCTCGCTTGCTTGGGAAATGTTTCACATAACTAAATGGCATAGATAATTTAGCACGTATTTCAATCTCAGCACCTTTATCTTTAAAGCTTACATCCTCTAAAATCTCATTGGCTGAAACAGGATTTAGTGTAAATAATAAAAATATCGCAATGAACCAACGTATCTGAGTAATCGAGCCCAAGTTTGTTTTTATTGAGTGGATTATTTTTCTAATACTCATTATCTTCTCAACCGCAGATTCTTGAATGAATCTGTTGCATGGCATCTTTCACAATCGGGGCCAAATGCGCCATTATGGTGGTCATCTGTTTCATGACAGCTTACGCATTTAGAGTCTAATTTAATTTCCTTTTTTACCACTTTTTGATGACATGCATGACATTCCAAACCCACATGCGCCCCATCAAGTTTATAATCTGTTTGCTTATCATGATCGAATACCCATTTCCGCCATGAGTTAGCATTGTGGCAGAGTCCGCAATTTCGCCCTAAGCGCTCTTTGTGAAAATGTCTATCATCTTTCATATGGCAAGCACTGCATTCAACATCTGCATCCTGATAAACACTGCTCATGTGACATTCCTCACACGCGGTTATGACATGGGCATCTAGTAAAGGAAAAGCTGTTAGATCGTGGTCAAAAAACACCTGATCTACCCAAGATTTTTCATTATGACACTGCTCACATTTATCACCTTCTTTTCCTTCATGAGCATCATCCTGCTTATGACAACTTACACAAACAAACTCCAAATCTTTATACACATCGCCTGGATGGCAGGCGATGCAAGCAACCTTTTTGTGTTTTCCTTTTAACTCAAAATCAGTATCGCTATCATGTCGGAACTTTATTTTTGTCCAAGACTTTGTCACGTGACACGATTTACACTTTTTACCAAATAACGTGTTGTGTGAATCTTCGTTCTTATGGCAAACATAACAATCATGTTTAATTGATTTATAAACGTCACCTTTGTGACATGCCTGACAATCAACAATAGCGTGCCGATTTTCTAACTTATACTTTGTGTCTTTATCATGATCAAATTTAACTTCCGACCACATTTGTTCCGTATGACACTTTTCGCATTTCTTGCCATTATTTTTATTGTGTACATCATCTAACTTATGGCAAGTAATACAAACTTTTGGTGTATTTTCATAGCGCTCATTTGGATGGCATTCAATGCAACGTACATTTCGATGCATTGCTTTTAGCGGAAAATCGGTTTTTTCATGATTAAAAAAAGCTTCTCCCCAAATGGTCTCCACGTGACAATCATTGCATTTTTTCCCCAATCGTTTGTGATGCGCATCATCTTCTTCATGGCAACCCACACATTTCTGAGAGGCTTTGCGATACTTTTCCTTGCTATCATGGCAATCTGCACATACCAAGCGTGCATGCGTTCCATGCAATTCAAAATTCGTTCGCGTATGATCAAAAGTATCTCTATCAAAGGGGACAATATTCGCATTTCTACCCCTGTGCTCATGATGACAGCCACTACATTTTCTTGATTGAATATTGGTGATTTTTCCGTGTAACCCTTTTTTAGCTTTAACATCTTTGGCTACTTCCTTGTGACAATCGAGACACAAATCGCTTTGACCACCTTTTTTAAATTTCTTATGACATTTTGAACAGTCTTTTTCATACTTCACATGTGCGGTACTGAGTTTTCCAGGCATCACTAGTCTCTCGAATGGATCAAATGTGCTGGCATTTGCTTGAGAGAAACTCACAGCCAATAACAACAGCGAGGCATAGGCGCAAAATGAACGAATACATTGACTGTATGTTTGTAACACTACGCTAATCCTGATTAGTACATGTGTACTGCTAATACATGCGCCAATCCCGTAACTAACAACAGATAGATAAAGGGAACGTGGCCAATTCGCCATAAGGCAAACAGTTGCTTATAGGCATTGTAATGCGCCATTTTCGATAGCAACTGTAAATATTCTTTTAAAATTTTCTTCTCTGCAGCACCGAAAATATGAATGTCTTGCGATGGCGCACCTTGACTAGCCGGTACTTGAGATACTTTCAACTGCGATAATTGCACATAAATGACTTTGGAACGCATACCTAAACTAAAAGCCTGGATTATCGCCTGCAATATATTTGATGGCGTTGCAAATGCCGCTATCATGTATCCCTTTAAGTGTTTCTCAATTTCAGGTGCCATAGCTAAGTTTGGCTTAATCACACTATCACGCATATTTGACTGTAATTCGCGTAATTTTATACGACTATTGCTTAAATCAAAGTTTACTTGGCTGTATAAATAGCGGCCCACAATGCCGCTGAATACGACTATAAGCATCGAAATGAATGCAACAGTGCCATTAACCGACAACAATTCAAACCGACTGTGAATAACAATCATGGCCGGCGCTGATATGCCAATTGCCGTATGGATGCCAAACCACACTTTTAATTCGCCCAATCGGCGCATTTTTGCGGAACGTTTTCTTGCCGAATAAATGAATTGAAGCAACATCATAATGCCGCCGACCAAACCAAGATTGTAGATAAAATCATCCTCAGTTCTCAGGTAACTTTCATCCCATAAATACCAGGTAAGCAATAGCGCAGCTACAACTAAGGTAAATATGGTAATAACAAGATGAGCTTCACGACCAAATTTTTGGTTGTGATTTTCTAGAATGGATTCGGGAACAGATTTATCTGAAAGGATCTCTCGCGCAATTTCAACTTTTTGTCGAACTTCTTCGCGCTGAGCTCTATCCGCCTCAACATCATTTGCATCTTTTAAATTTTCAATGGGCGTCTTTGACGTATCGCCTTTAGTCACCGCACAGCCTCCTTTTCGCTTCGCGGAGTGTATTCTATTTTATCTTCCACTGGGTCGTCATCTGATGCCAATCCGGCGCCACATATCAATGTTGAAATAGAGATTGTATTAAAAGGCTTTACTCATGTTTGAGCGTTTACTTTTACGTTCCCTACCTGACTTGAACCTGATTATGATTATCGGCCAATAGCAACAATTTTAAACCTTTGAATTATTGATTAAAAACTTCGATTGGATGATTTTAATACGGATTAATTTAATCTCTCTTATCAGACACCCTCTTGGCGGTATATTAGAAACCAAAATGTGAAATTAATTCCCGCTAGGGCATTGTTTATTCACCAGTTTTTATGAATCACACTGTAAAATTCATTTAATTTCCGCTAGTATTGCACCTATCTAATCGCTAGATGAATATTAAGTCAAAATTAACTAAATACCATTAGGCTGATGCCGATAAACGCTAAGATATTTTATAAGACTTTGATAAATGGATCATATCCATGAAACCACGCGATTCCATTAACAGAGATAAATATTGACACGTTTTAGTATCAGAGACACGATGAAAGCGTGGTCGATGGATCCTATTTCGACACAGTTTAAACGGCTCATAACAATGACCATGATTTATCCCGACTGGCAAGTGGAAAAAAAATTACATGCAGTTTATTTTTGACATCTTAGATCTTGTTTGGATAAGCATCACCAACAATTTTGTGGCTGTTTTAACCTTTGGCATTCCGCTGGCGATATTCATTTACATTTTTGTCGGCAAGCGTGCGAAAACCAGTCAAAAAAGTTTATCTTCCTACATTAATGTAAAAAATGCCGGTCTCACCGAACCCGCCTCCTTACATCCAATCATTGACCCAAATTTGTGCGTCGGTTGTGCCAGCTGTATCAGCGCTTGTCCCGAAGGCAATGTACTGGGCCTCATTGATAACCGAGCACACTTGATTAATCCAACGCATTGTATAGGCCATGGTGCATGCAAAGCTTCGTGCCCTATGGATGCAATAACACTTGTTTTTGGCACTGCAAAACGCGGCATCGATATCCCCGTATTAAAACCAAACTTTGAAACCAATATTCCTGGTATCTACATATCAGGTGAATTAGGCGGCATGGGTCTCATCCGTAACGCAACGGAGCAAGGTAGGCAAGCCATGGATGCGATTAAAAAAGCCATCCCCAATGTCCAAGGCCCACCTATTGATATTGTGATAATTGGTGCTGGGCCTTCAGGTTTTTCCGCGACACTCGCTGCGCACGAAGCAAAATTGAATTATGTAACCGTGGAACAAGACTCCCTTGGCGGCTCTGTATTTAACTTTCCCAGAGGCAAAGTTGTGATGACACAACCTGCCGAATTACCCATTGTCGGAAAAGTTAAAATCAATGAAACAACCAAAGAAGCATTGCTGGGTTTTTGGCAGGCTATTGAAGAAAGAACAGGAATAAAAATAAATTACAAAGAACGCATGGAAATGATTACACCGATGGATTCCGGCTTACAAATAAAAACAACAAAGGGTGAATACCATACCAAAACCGTTCTTTTAGCAATCGGCCGTCGTGGCACGCCTCGAAAATTAGGGGCGCCGGGCGAGGATAAACCAAAGGTCGTTTACAATCTGGTTGACGCTGAACAATATCAGAATATGAATGTGCTGGTGGTAGGCGGTGGAAACAGTGCACTAGAAGCAGCAACCAGCATTGCAGAAGAACCCGGAACGACAGTAACACTATCCTACAGAAGTGGTGCCTTTAGTCGAGCCGCGGAGAAGAATCGTGAGAAATTAGCAGAACTGGAGTCTCAAGGGCGTATCACTGTTATGCTGAAGAGTACGGTAAAAGAGATTAAAGATAATTCAGTGATTATCAATTACAACAACGATAATGTTGAAATACCCAATCAAGGAATTATTGTTAGTGCTGGTGGTATATTGCCGACACCATTTTTGAAAAAAATCGGCATTTTGGTTGAGACCAAGCACGGCACCCCTTAAACAGCTTTGTGCTGATCTTTCAACATTTCTTGTGCAGGTTTAAAGTTATTATCTGCCGCTTTTTGTATCCAATCAATTGCTAGTTCTGTATTCTTTACGACACCATTACCATTAAGATAGGCTTGGCCAAGACTAAACTGCCCTTCTGGGAGCCCTTCCTCGGCAGCCTTTAGAAACCACTTAGCAGCCTGTGCATCGTTCTTAGGTACACCATCACCGCTACTAAACATCAATCCAATATTATAGTGAACTTCTGCCAGCGAACGTTCTTCATCATTATTAAGTGAGGCGGAAATGTCACGTTTTTCAACGGGAGTATCCGGGATTTCAAATGAGCTAGATTTCAAGGACTTGGGTTTTTCCACGGCCTGCTTCGGTAACAAACTTGCAGCCGCTCCAGTGGGAACACGCTTCCTTGATTCGACTTTATTTTCTGAAATGACGCTTTGTTTAGATATGCTTTCTCCATCAACCAACACACTATCAGCATCCAATTTATGTGGATTGTATGAACCACGGCCCACGGCTCTACCCGCTTCATCAATTGCGACACCATCTGCGAATAAACGATCAGCAGATATGCGACTAGCAGCTAGCTCATCTTTCGAAATACCGCTACTGATAAAACTATCTGCACCCAATACCGCTTCACTCTTACCGAAACTGCTATCAACTTCAACGGTAAAATCTGATGTCGCATCAACGGCTTTTTCAATTGATTCTTTTACCGGCTCAGACTCTATTGAAATCTTAACTTGCTTAACATTTTGCGCTGGTGACACTTTTTCTTTTTCATCTTTTGATAAATCTGGTGCACCACCACTAATTAAGTCTTCCACGGCTTTTGCTAATTTTTCTTCTACTTCTGACAACCCTTCTGTTTTTACTTTAGCATCAGCAGCACTAGTAACAACGGGTTTTTCTTCTACTTTAATTTCAGGTGGTTTTTCTTCAACTTTTGGCTCGCTAGCTACGGGAGGCTTAGCAACAGGTTCTTCAACTTTTTTGGCTTCCGCAGGGGCTCCTGAAGAAGCACTGGCGTCAGGAACTTTAGGGGTTTTATCAGCCCATAATTCATCAAAGAATTTTCTATCATCAGACTGCAAACCCTGACTGTTTTTTGCTTTCGCCATCACCACCTTTTCTTGGTATTGAGAAGGAACAACCACGGCTTTCTTTTTGAAATACTTTAAACATACATATACGACAATCCCTAAAACAATCGCTACAACTGCGGATATTAACAATGATGAAATGGATGAAACGGTCGCATCTCCACGGCTACTTATACTTTCTTTCTCAAGTAGTACGCCCCCCTTTTTCATTAATGCTAAACGTCTTTTAGCATTTGCATGTCCATTGGTCGCAGCAAACTTATACCATTGCGTTGCTTTCTTTAAGTTCTTTTCAACACCTCTAGCTGTTTCATACAAAGTACCAAGGGTAAAAATAGCTTGCTGATTCCATTCACGGCCAGCTTTCCTTAACCAAGAAATGGCAATAGTGGAACCGAATGTATCCTCATCAATGCTTTCATCCCAGAGCTTCATGTAGGTATTTGCGAGATCATGGCCTTGCTCCGCAGATGACCTCATCCAGTGCAAACCTTCTTCCGTATCTTTTACAACTTTGTCACCGATGATGTACATAGCGCCCAGATGATACTGAGCATCCGCATCTCCTTTATTGGCTTCTTCCATATACCACTTATAGAGATTACCTTTTGGTACAGTTTTCGGAACTCGAACAGTTTTTTTCGTTTTAGCTTTTTGAACTGACTTTGTGGAAACAATTTTTGCAGAAGTTGGTTTTGTCGATTTAGTAGATCGCGTAACTGATTTAACTAAATCAACCGCTTCCATTTTTCTGCCTTCAGGCTTGTTATCAACTTCTAAGATTTCTTCGACAGGAACAGCTTTGGGTTTCGGATTTCTTAACGAATCTAAACTGCGGCGTAGCGCATTAATTGTTTCCAATTCACCTTCATCAAAAATGCGACGAATACCCGAAACAATTTGTTTCGCATCTTTGTCGCTAACGTCACCAACATCAAATAAATCTTGAATCAAGATTTCTGCAATACGATTTCCATTTTCTGCAGAACGGCGCAACATTTCTAAGCCAATTTTAGTTGATGACTTCACGCCTACACCAACAATTTGCATCATAGCAAGCCGAAGTTGTGCAACATCATGCTGCATATCACTAGCTTCGTTATACCACCTAATCGCTTCTTCGGGATTTTCTGGTACGCCCCAACCCGTTTCATACATAAATCCCAAGTTGTATTGCGCTTCAGTATCACCTTCCTGTGCAGCGGGCAAATACCACTCAATTACAACGGATTGATCGCTGGTTTGAACATTAAAAACATCCAATTTCTGCTGAGAAGCTTCGTGCCCTTTAGCCGCGGCAATATTGTATAAACGCTTAGCCTCTTTAATATCTTTACCGACTCCGTCACCTTTCTCGTACATGCGAGCGAGTAAATAAACTGCCTCAGTGGCTTCTTGCCTGACCAGTGGCCGTAATAAATTTGCGGCTTCTTCAAACCGACCGGAGGAATAGGCGTTTTTTGCGTCTTCTAAATCTCCTGCCCACGCAAAAATAGGCCACATAAGTAAAATTAAGTAGCCTAGAACAAAAACTTTTTGTCTGTGATTATTTGACATTCAGTCGTTCAGTTTCGTTTTTCACATTCATTTCATAAAAAGCGGCAAATTTTTAGATTTCTTTAATATTCAAACCCTTACCACAAAACAAATTCTCGCGAAAACACACAAATGGTGAATATTTCCCTATTACATTCTTATCCTTTTGCAACTGTAACAATTCAAAACCAGAGTTTTAATGTATATATCACGCACGCTTTCGCAGAATAAATCATTATTCTGAGTCGTAACTTAATAATAAAGCTCGGATTTTTGATTATAATAATTATAAAATAATATCAGCAATTCAGCTCATTTTTCGCACAAAGTACGAAAAGCTATCTTTATGACATCGATATTACAAGGTGCAAAATTTGTTCTTTATAATTCAGCGGCAACTGAATGTTTTATCGTTTATATCCGACTAAGTATTGTTACGAACAAATTAAAAGGCAATGAGGATAAATGATGAATTACTTTATAGTGTATGCTATTCATCAGCTTACACCAAGTATTTTCTATAAAATTATATGCTTAAACACCTAAAACCCTCTAACTCAGCTTATTTGTTAATCGCCATTTTGTTTATTTGGTTATTAATTGGCAATTCCCACGCAGCCAAAAAAGAACAAATCGATCCATTTTCTAAGTGGCCTAAAATAATTTTAGCCGCAGCTAAGGGAAAACAGGGCGAAGTGTTTAAACGCATTAAGATGGGAGATAACGTCAATACCCTAGATGACGAACGCAGAACGGCACTCATGTACGCAGTACGCCACGGTTACACTAAAATCGCGCGTTTGCTAATCAAGAACAAAGCAAACATTAACAATCGAGATATGAAAGGTCGAACCGCTCTGATTTGGGCTGCCAAAGGCGGTTACCTCGATTCGGTAAAATTGTTATTGGATAATAAAGCAAATATTGAAGGTATCGATAAACAAGGCAAAACAGCCTTATATTGGGCTATTCAACGTAATTATCCAAAAGTTGTCGATCTATTAATAAAAAGAGGTGCCAACATAAACCATCGAGATAAGAATGGCCTCACACCTTTAATGACCGCTTTGCATCTGAACCACGCTGCCTTAGTCGATAATTTGATTGATCAAGGCGCCGATATTAATTTACGCGATAATCAGGGGCATTATTTAATCTGGCATGCCATGTATCACAAACGGGATGAAATAGTGAGCAAACTTTTGCCCATGCAACTAAACGTCAACGTGCATGATCAAGAAAACTTAACCTTACTTCATACTGCTGCAAAACTTGGTTACAGCGATGCAATACACTTTCTTATTAGAAAGAACGCTAATATTTCAGCTCGATCAAAACTGGGCAACACACCCTTACTACTCGCCTCTGCATACGGTCATGCCGAAGTCATTTCTATTCTGCTTAGCAACAAAAGCGATATTAATGCTAAAAACCATCTTGGTAATTCTGCATTACATCTAGCTGCAGAAAATGGCCACTTTGCTGCCATCCAAGTTCTATTAAAGAATGGCGCGAAAAACGGTGGAAAGAATACCTTTGGGGAACGACCCATTGATTTGGCAAAACGAGAGAACCATAGAAAAATCATGACGCTACTACAATAAAAAAGGCATTCAGTTGAATGCCTTTTTTAATGAATTTTTTTTACGATTTTTTAGAATGGAATGTCATCGTCAAAATCAGAAAAATCACCGGCGCCCACAGGCTCTGCCACTGGTGGCGCTGAAGCTGAAGCATTATTATTCCTTGTATTTGGATTAAAATCGTTACTTGCACCGCCGCCACGACTATCCAACATCTGCAGTTCGTTACCAATTATTTCTGTGGTGTATCGATCATTACCACTTTTATCTTGCCACTTTCGTGTTTGTAATCGACCCTCTATGTATACCTTTGATCCTTTCTTTAAATATTCGCCGGCTATCTCTCCAAGCCGAGAGAACAACACCACCTTATGCCATTCTGTTTTTTCTTTACGCTCACCGTTGGCTTTATCTTTCCAGGTTTCACTGGTCGCAATGGTCAAATTAGCTACTGCACTACCTGAAGGTGTGTATCGAATATCGGGATCTGCACCCAAATTACCAATTAAAATTACTTTATTAATGCCTCGCGCCATGGATTTAACCTCACCTGTCTTTATCTGTTGATTACTTGTTTATGTTTCGCGTGTACCTTGCGTCGTTTCCGTTACGCCAACGCTGTTTGTTTCCATACCAGAACTGACTCCTTCAGTACTGTCCATTGTATCCTTACAGCTAAACGCTAATAAAGCATTTTTATCCACTGCATGGTTATCAACTTTCAAATACGCAATGCCATCTTCAGCAATAACCACCACTTCTGCCACACCTTGAATATGTGTCAATTCATTCACCAGTTGTTTAGCGCGCTTTTCATCCACCACACCAACATTGATCATAAAACTACCCAAATATTTTGGGTTTCGCATAGTGAACGCGAGGTAGGCCCAAAACAGCAAGGCGAGACCGCAAAATCCAAAAACGCCGTCTACACCATAACTACCATACAAAATCCCACCAGTTATCCCGCCTGCAAATGCACCTAAGAATTGCGAACTGGAATAAACGCCCATCGCCGTGCCTTTAATATGAGGCGGGGCCGTTTTTACGATCAAAGACGGTAGTGTCGCTTCTAAGACATTAAATGCGATAAAAAACAACAAAAGCGCAAAAAATATGCTGGTGGCAGAATAGTGATCGACTAATAACAAAAACTCGGAAATCACCAAAACGGCTATCGCCCCCGTCATAATTTGCTTAATTCTTCGACGCTTCTCGGCCACAATCACAAAAGGCACCATCATGAACATGGAGATGAGCAAAACAGGTAAATATATTTGCCAATGCTCATGGGTTTCTACATGGGCAAAGTCACGTAAAGCAAATGGCAATACGATAAAGCTTGCTGTAAGCACCAAGTGTAAAATGAAAATCCCGGCATCCAAACGTAAAAGCTCGCTATCTTTGAGTACGGTCTTGAATTGTTCAGGAACCGGTTCAGTATCGCGATGAAAACGCGAAACTGTCGGTGTAGGAACGATTTTATAAAGTACAAAAATGCCACCGATAGCCAACACAGAGGTCACCCAAAAAATACCATCCACACCTATCCAGGCGTTAATAATTGGGCCTACAACCAGAGCCAACGCGAAGGACATACCAATACTGCCACCAATCAAAGCCATTGCTTTAACCCGATGCTCTTCTCGAGTTAAATCTGCGGTAAGTGCCATAATAGCGGCGGCAATCGCACCAGAGCCCTGCAATGCCCGTCCAATTATTACACCCATAATGGAATCTGACATGGCAGCAACCACACTACCAATGGCAAAAATTACTAACCCCATGGCAATAACAGGCTTTCGCCCAACACGGTCTGACAACATGCCAAATGGAATTTGGAACAGCGCTTGAGTTAAGCCATAAATACCAACGGCTAGTCCAATTTGAAATGGTGTAACGCCATCCAATGTCTCAGCATAAAGCGAAAACACCGGCAAAATCATGAACAACCCCATCATCCGCAAGGCATAAATGCTAGCTAGAGAGGTGGACGCCCGACGTTCAGAAGTTGTCATTGCATCTGGACTAATTGTTTTATCTTTTCTCCCAAACAAAAATATTTCCTTTTTATTCTATAAAATTAGATTCTTCAGGTTTCGAATATACGCTTCGAAGTCGTTTTTGGGGTATATTATCAGGTTCGTTGTTATGCAGAAAATATAATGGACTCTATCAGCATTCGCGGCGTTCGTACGCACAATTTAAAAAATTTCAATATTGACCTACCCCGAGATAAACTCATTGTTTTTACTGGTCTTTCCGGTTCAGGTAAAAGCTCTCTCGCTTTCGATACAATATATGCCGAAGGCCAACGCAGGTATGTAGAATCACTTTCCAGCTATGCGCGACAATTTCTGTCTGTAATGGAAAAACCCGATATCGATCATATTGAGGGATTATCACCCGCCATATCGATCGAACAAAAATCAACCTCACACAATCCACGCTCCACCGTCGGTACCATTACCGAAATCTACGATTATTTACGTTTACTGTTTGCACGTGCTGGTGAACCTCGCTGTCCCGATCACAGCTCAGTGCTTGAAGCTCAAACGATTAGTCAGATGGTCGATCAGGTTTGCCAATTACCCGAAGACAATCGCTACATGTTGCTTGCCCCAGTGGTGCAAAATCGAAAAGGCGAACATTTACAACTTTTAGCTGAATTACGTGCCCAAGGTTATGTGCGGGCTAGAATAGATGATGAAATTATCGAATTGGATGTCATTCCAGAACTCGATAAAATGAAAAAACATAATATTGAAGTTGTTATTGATCGTTTTAAAATTCGGGAAGACTTAAAACAACGATTGGCAGAATCATTCGAGACCGCATTAACACTTTCAGATGGCATTGCCATTGTTGCTTCATTAGACAAAGCAGCTGAAGAACATATATTTTCAGCTAAGTTTGCCTGCCCTGAATGTGGCTATAGTCTAGCTGAATTAGAACCACGATTATTTTCATTCAACAATCCCTCAGGTGCTTGCCCAACTTGTGATGGATTAGGTGTAAAACAATTTTTTGACCCTGATCGAGTGGTATCACATCCGGACTTAAGTCTACGCGAGGGCGCAATTCGCAATTGGGATAGAAAAAACTCCTTTTATGCCCAACTTCTTGAATCACTCGCCGAACACTATGGCTTTGATATCGACAAACCATTCAATAAACTCACAAAAATAATTCAAAAAATCGTATTATTTGGTAGTGGCAAAGAGTTAATTAAATTCAAGTACCAAGGTGACAAAGGTCAAAAGTATTCTAAAACTCATAGCTTTGAAGGCATCATAAATAATCTGCAACGTCGCTATCTGGAAACAGAATCCAATGTTGTTCGTGAAGAATTATCCAAGTATCTCAGCATTCAAACCTGCCCAGATTGCAACGGTGCAAGATTGCGGACTGGTGCGAGAAATGTGTTTATCGCTGATAAAAATCTACCCTCTATCACAGAAATGTCAATTGAAGAGTGTCAGTTATTTTTTAAAAAACTTAAACTCAAAGGTAAACGTGCAAAAATTGCTGAAAAAATCAATTATGAAATTAATGAGCGATTAAATTTTTTAGTAAACGTCGGTTTGAACTATCTCAGCCTTAACCGAAAAGCAGACACACTTTCCGGTGGTGAAGCACAACGTATTCGGCTCGCAAGCCAAATCGGCGCTGGACTCGTTGGTGTCATGTATGTATTAGATGAGCCGTCCATTGGCTTACATCAGCGAGATAATCAGCGATTACTCGACACCCTGCAGTACCTTAAAAACTTGGGCAATACCGTAATTGTTGTAGAACATGATGAAGATGCAATCAGGAGCGCGGATCACATTGTTGATATAGGACCAGGGGCTGGCGTGCATGGCGGAAAAATTGTATCGCAGGGTACCGCTGAACATATTTGCAAAGATAAAAAGTCACTAACTGGGCAATACCTCAGTGGGAAAAAATCCATTGAAGTACCCAAAGAACGAAATATGCCAGACGAAACGCGGCAACTAGTAATCACAGGTGCCTCTGGTAACAATTTGAAAAACATTGAATGCAAAATTCCACTTGGCTTGTTTACCTGTATAACGGGCGTATCAGGGTCTGGAAAATCGACACTCATTAACGACACACTCTATGCACACGCAGCCAACGAGATCAATAAAGCAAGCCACACAACAGCAAAGTTTGACGCCATCACCGGCCTCGATCATATCGACAAAGTCATTGATATCGATCAAAGCCCAATTGGCCGAACACCACGTTCCAATCCTGCAACTTACACCGGATTGTTCACCCCCATCAGAGAACTCTTTGCAGCAACGCCCGAAGCTCGCGCACGTGGATATGGGCCTGGCAGATTTAGCTTTAATGTCAAAGGCGGCCGCTGCGAAGCCTGCCAGGGTGATGGCATGATAAAAGTGGAAATGCACTTCTTGCCTGATGTTTATGTGCAATGCGACGCTTGCAAAGGCAAACGATATAACCGAGAAACCTTGGATATTCACTACAAAGGTAAAAACATTCATCAATTATTGGAAATGACGATTGAAGATGCCCATGGATTTTTTAGCGCCATTCCTGTCATCAAACGTAAACTGGACACGTTAATGGATGTGGGCCTTTCCTATATTCGCTTAGGTCAAAGCGCCATTACGCTATCTGGCGGTGAAGCACAGCGCGTTAAGCTATCTAAAGAACTTTCTAAAAGAGATACTGGAAAAACACTTTATATTTTGGATGAACCTACCACTGGCTTGCATTTTCACGACGTAAAACAACTATTAATGGTACTTCATCGCTTACGTGATCATGGCAACACTTTGGTTGTTATAGAGCACAATCTGGATGTCATTAAAACCGCAGATTGGATTATTGATATTGGCCCAGAGGGTGGTAACCGAGGCGGTGAAATTGTTGTGACAGGTTCACCAGAAAGTGTTAGTAAGCACAAAAAATCACACACTGGGCATTTTTTAAAACCAATTTTAACCAAGTAACTCTAGGCTATCGCCAATTTTTGCGGTAAAAAATTCTTCAGCACTTCCACAATTCACAGAGACCTCAATTAAGCCTTGCGAATTAACATAAAAAAATGCTTTTCCCATATCAACATCCGAAAATGTATTTGCTCGCTCTAACCTCTCGCCTTTAAATGATATACCAACATTCTCATTTATTTGTGAAGCCAATAATCCCGTAATTAAATTTCCAAAATGATCGACATATATCACTTCACTTAAATTGGGCACATCGATTTTGGGCAGATAATTTAAACTTGGAATCAGCATCGTATTCATTAATTGCTTTCTAAAAATATTATGCGCGACTGGCATAAAGATATCTCGTCCATGAAAACTGGGTGACGTATCTTCAGATTTATAATCTATTTCATACCATTCACATAATGTGGCATCGCGTGCAACAACATCTAACAAGCCATTATCGGGACCGACATACCAATTTTCATCAGCCCGCAAGACTAGTCCCTTTCGTGCTGAGCCAACACCTGGATCTACTACCGCAACAACGATACTGTTTTTCGGTATAAATTTTGTCGCTGCGGCCAGAAGATGAGCACCCGCTTTTACATTGAACCGCGGCACATCATGCATTAGATCAATCACTAAACATTGTAGAGAAGGATCAGAAACTACCGCTTTCATTTGACCGACATACGGGCCTTCATAACCAAAATCTGTGAATAAATAGAGCATGGAATATTTGCTCACCTATACTGCGTAAATTCGCAGCAAAAATTTGAGTATAAAGACATGATCGTATATCCTATTGTTTGACTCTTGGAATGCTTTATATAACGAATGATCAAACTCATCTTTTCTATTATAACCTCCTTGGTTTTTCTGTGTTTGATTACTATCTGGCTGGTATTTAGCGCTGAACCTGCTGTCCAGGCTCCTCCACCATTCTCACATGAAGACATTAGCAAATTACGTAAATCCGTTGATAAAGCCAACCCTTTTAAATATCAACGTTACAAACATCAAGCACTCATTATCGATGAGCATTTATTAAATCAATCCGCTAATTTTGCTCTGTCTCAAGTTTCAAATGTTTCGGTGAAAGTAAAACTTGAAAAAAACTCTGCTAAAGCCGCAGGATCCATACCTGTGCCTAATGTACCAAACTTATATATCAATTTTTCATGCAATATTATGCCTGCAAATAATTTAGTTCAGGTGACAGATATTCATTTAGGATATTTACCTATACCCCACTGGTTAGCAAATAAAATCCTACCTGCTGCAATGCAATATGCTATGGACAAATACCCAGATTACGTAAAAGTTTTAGAAACCATCAACAAAATAGAGATTGCAAAAAACAAGCTCACTATAAATTATCACTGGAATACCAGTCTTTCTAAAAAAATTAAAACGGCTGGAAGAAATTTACTTTTAAATCCTGAACAACAAAAATTGTTAGCAATTTACTATCAAAAACTTGGAGAGCTGTCGCGTTTATATTTCTGGCGACCAATTGGTTTACATAAAATAGTTACCCCTCTTTTCGAGCTTGCTAAAACCCGCTCCGAAGCGGGTGCTGACCCTATAAAAGAGAATGAGGCTGCCATGCTTGCGTTAGGTATTATGGCCTCTGGAGTCAGAGCAAATCATTTGCTTCAAAAACCAAATTCAAAACCATTTCGAAATGCCGTTTTTTTTCGTTTATCATTATCAGGTCGTCGCGATTTAATGCAACATTTTCTGATTTCAGCAGCGCTTGCCGTTTCAACAAACAAACTACTTAGCGACACTATTGGCTTGTCAAAAGAAATTGATGATTCTGAAGGTGGTAGCGGTTTTAGTTTTGCTGATTTACTCGCAGATCGAGCAGGCGTCAGACTCGCCCAAATGGCAACACAAGATGAGTCGTCGGCACAACATATTCAAACAATATTGGCTCAGGATTCGTTGGTTGATACGGACTTCATGCCACCACACAAGAAATTACCAGAATCGATTTCGGCATTAGAATTTAAAAAAACCTATATTGACGTAAAACATGAAAAGTATTTATTTGTGGAAAGAGAGTTACAAAACCGAATTAATTCTCGATCGATATATCAAATCCCATAACAAATTGAATAGTGGCGTATTTGTTTAACATTATGTTAACAGTTATGCGCTAATAATAGGGTATTATCCACCAAACAAAAGCGCCAAGCTATTGATTTTAATCAAAATAGCAATATCAGATAATGATAAATAAGTTAAAACCTAATAGCGTAAAGATACCCCTTAAATTTCCTGGAAAATAAGTAGAAACCAACCGAATATGAAATCAAATGGTTTTAATAGCATTGTAAATTTAATAGTTCTGTTAGCGGTTTGCTTAGCCATTTCTGCATGTGGTCGCGGGAGCAGCAGCAATGACGTCGTATTAAGCGATGTCATTATTTTTGTACCTGATGGCTATAAGAACCCAGAAACCGATCAAAAATTTGAACTGAGCGCAGTAGCCGTTTATCAAGGCACTATCTCTAGCGAAACCATCACTGACCGAGCCCAATGGGAATCCAGTAACCCAGAAACTGCAACCATATCAGAAGCAGGTGAAGTCACTACCTTAACTGAAGGCAATGTAACGTTTTCTGCAACTTATCAAGACATGACAGCAAAGGTTAATTTAACCATTAAACTGCCGCCTTTTATTGAATCTATAAACTACAGAGAAGAAGGGCTTGAATCATCCGTTGTCGAAGATACTTCAATTAGCCTAATTGTCGAATCAGTTTATTCCAATGGCGACATACTCACAGATAGCAGTTTGGTTGACTGGACTTCCTCCGATCCAGAAATTGCAAGTGTAGATGAAACCGGCATTGTAACCGGTGAGAAATTTGGCGAAGCAACCATCACGGTTACGCTTAAAGAAAATCCCGAACTCCTAGCTGAGTTAAGTGTAACAGTTCAACCAAAGGTCGAGGGCATTACCCTCGGAAAAGACATAACTTACGTGGATGTTGGAGAAACGGCTTTTCTGGTTGTTAAGGAAGTGTTATCCGATGAAAGCTCCACTGAAATCCCCAATTTAGTCAAATGGGAATTTGATCAGGCTGATGTTGTTAGAGTTACCGCAACCGGTAAAATCATTGCCTCCGAGCCCAAAGAAAAAGTGACAGCAACCATCACACGTGGCGAATTTAGCATAACGCATGAAATCGTTATTGAAGAACCAATTCGACTATTTGTTGAAGATGCATCAAATGGAAAAATCTCAGTTCGCTGGAAGGAAAAGAAGAAAGCAATCCACTACAACCTCTTCTGGAATACCAGCGACTCAACTGAAGAAGATAATCAAAAGAAAATAGAGATTACTGAAAATCGTGAACATTCTTTAACTGATATTGATATCAGTAAATCATATATTTTTTGGATTACATTTAATATTGACGAAGATACATCGGTTACAAGTGAAAAACTTGAGGTGTGGCATCATAACGGGGAATGGAAATTTAGAGAATTTATTGAACCCCGACTTAACGCTGCCGGCGCAGCCGTCAACGAAAAAATGTATTTTTTTGGCGGCGATATAATAACGAAAGATGACCAAGGCAATGATGTTGCTTCTCCTAGCAATGAAGTGTGGGAGTACAATATTCTAAGTGAAAAATGGGTGCGAGAAACTTCGTTGCCAGCTTCAATTACTAAAACAACTGCTTGCACGGATGGCAATTTAATTTACGTTATTGGAGGAGAGGACTCAGAAGGTAATCCCGTTGTCACAATCAGTCAATATGAAACTGAGCTAAATACCATGAACTCTAGTCTCATCTCACTACCCAAGGCCTTAAGCCAGACTGCTTGTACCATCACAAACGGATTTATCTACATTGCAGGCGGTCATAACGGAGACAGCTCGACCTCTGAAACCTATCGCTACGATATTGTAAATGAAGTTTGGGATACGACTTTACCTGCATTGAACACTGGCCGCCATCAACATTCAATTAATGTATTAAACGATGTGATATACATCGCAGGCGGTGCAGTAGGAAGTGATCCCGCATCAGGGCAGGTAGAAAAACTAGATATTTCAGTTCCTGTTGAGGAATTCTCGTGGCAAAACATTAGCGCGATGTCTTCACCCCGTACCGGTTTCTCACTTCATGTTTGGGATTCAAAACTCCACGCGATTGGCGGTAAAGATATCGAAAATAAGTTTGTAGAAAGTATCGCTTCCTTTGATCCAGACACTAATACCTGGCAAGAAATTGATAACATTCAATTTGGCAACGCCTACTTTAATTCCACCAAATACCTTGATGCCATCTACTTATGGGGGGGGCTAGACACAGCCGCCGCTGATACCGGCGCTGATGAGTCAAATGATCAATACTATTTAAGAAAATATAATATCAGCGATCAAAGCTGGGAACAGCAAATTAGCAGCAAAAGCGCCCGCAAAGATTTTGACGCGGTTATGCTAAACAATAACCTATATGTCATTGGCGGCAATCGCCATTCAGTGGCAACGAACACCGTAACGAAAATAGATGTTCTCCAAAATAACTGGCTGAAAGCAAATCCATTAATTAATTACCGGTATGGTTCAACTGCGAATACATTTCAAGAAGGTAAGATAAATAAAATTTACGTTATGGGTGGTAAAAATGAAGATGACGTGACCATTAAAGAAGCGGAATTATATGATGAAACCAGCAATACATGGACTGAAATATTATCTATGACCGAGCCACGCGCCTATGCAGCGTCCGCCTATCTTGATAGAAAAATATATGTTTTCGGTGGGAAAAATGATACTGAATCAATCTCTTCTTTTGAAGTGTATGACATTGAAAAAGAGACTTGGCGATTATTGGGAGCAATGTCAGACGCACGATCTCACGCTACGGCTGTGGCCTTAAATGATCGAATTTATCTGATAGGTGGATATATAAATGATACAGTTACAGACAGAGTTGATGTATACATACCAAGCAACAACAACTGGGCTAAAAATAGAATCACAGGTTCTCTCAAACATGCTCGAATACAACCTGGCAGCACCGTATTCAACGGAATGATATACGTATTTGGCGGTAAGTCTTTGGATAACGAACCATTGAGATCAGCAGAAGTGTTTTCGGTAATAAACAATGACTGGTCCGAAATTGATAACTTGCCGCATTATGTAAATTCAGCCAAAGGCGGTACATTTGAAAATAAAATTTACTTACTAAGTGATGAAGGTTCAAGCAACACTGATATTTCAAATACACTTTTTATTCTTGAATAGTCGGTAAGCTTTTACTATTCCCCCCCTCTCTCTAACACCATAATATTAAAGAATTTCCTTATTAAGTCGATTTGATATTTATTACACTATTTTAAAAGTTTTGGTGAAATGGCTTCAGTTGATATTACAGATTTAATCATTACGATTGTAGAACCCTCAGTTACACAGAGTAAAATTATAATTAATAAACTCAACAAGATAGGGGCGAACAAAATTCAATATTACCCAACGGGTAAACTGACGCTGGATTTGATTAAAAAATTCCCACCAGATTTAGTAATCAGCGCAATGTATTTATCCGACATGACAGCAACTGATCTGGTTCAAGAAATGCGCTCAACCCCAGAAACAGAAAACATCCCATTCATGCTTGTCACCAGTGAAAATTCTTTTAACGCGCTTGATCCCATCAAGCAAGCTGGGGCAGTCGCAGTATTACCCAAACCGTTTAGTTCAGATGACTTAAAACATGCATTGTTTGCGACAGCCGATTTACTTTCTGTTGACGATGAGTTTATTGATAAATTCCCTTGGGAAGATCTGGACGTTCTAGTAGTTGACGATAGCCCAATGGCGCAAAAAATGGTTTGTAAATTACTCGCCAATATTGGAGTAACTCAAATTGATCTGGCAAATGATGGTACTGATGCAGTGGATTTTATAAACCGTAAGTTTTACGATTTAGTAATTACTGACTTTAACATGCCAGAAATGGATGGCCAGGCTCTCATCACCTATATTCGAAATAACAGCACTCAACAGTCCGTTCCAATATTAATGATTACTAGCGAGCAAAATGAAAGTCGTTTATCCGCCGTGAGTAAGGCGGGAGTTTCAGGAATTTGTGATAAGCCATTTGACCCACAAATCTTTAAGAACTTGATATCTTCATTTTTTCTGGATGGAGATATCCCTACTTCTTCGGAATAAAAAATACGAGTTTAAATATTATTAAGGCATAAAAAAAGGCTGGTATTACCAGCCTTTTTTTATAAATTGACCGAGACTGATTTATGCATCTGCCTCATCTGAGGGTATGTCAGCTCTACCTACCAATTGCACAAGTGCCATAGGTGCTTTATCCCCCGCTCTAAATCCATATTTCAAAATACGCACATAACCACCAGGACGCTGATCAAAGTGAGGGCCTATTTCAGTAAATAGCTTGCCAACCACTTCTTTATCACGCAAGCGTGAAAACGCTAAACGTCTATTCGCAACCGAATCAGTTTTAGCTTTTGTGATTAATGGCTCAGCAACTCGACGCAGCTCCTTAGCTTTAGCTAAAGTCGTTTTAATGGTTTCGTGTCTCAACAGAGAAACAGTCAACGCCTGAAGTGTTGCTTTTCTGTGGCTGCTATTTCGACTTAGCTGCCGACCTATTCTTTTATGACGCATAATTAAATCCTAAATCAACTATTGGCAAATTAGGCAATATCTTTTTGCTTTTCTTTAATTTGCGCTGGTGGCCAATTATCAAGGCGCATACCCAAAGACAAACCTTTAGAAGCCAATACATCTTTAATTTCAGTAAGTGATTTCTTACCCAAGTTTGGCGTTTTTAACAACTCTACTTCTGTACGTTGAATCAAATCACCAATGTAATAAATATTTTCTGCTTTCAAACAGTTTGCAGAGCGAACAGTCAGCTCTAAATCGTCAACAGGCCGAATCAGTATTGGATCAACCTCAGGCTCATCAGATTTTGGCTCTTCTTCCGTCTTACCTTTCAAATCAATAAAGTGGGTCAATTGATCCTGCAAAATCGTTGCAGCGGCTCGAATAGTTTCTTCAGGATCAACAGTTCCGTCAGTTTCTAATTCAATAATCAATTTATCCAAGTTAGTACTTTGATCAACACGAGCAGAATCTACCGAATAAGAGACTTTTAATACGGGACTATAACTCGCATCAAGCTGCAATCGACCAATTGGACGATCTTCGTCTTCTTCTCTTGCTGTAGAAGGTTGATAACCTCGACCACGAGCAACCTTAATAGTCATATTAAGCTCACCAGATTTAGTCAAATTTGCCAATACATGATCTGGGTTAACAATCTCTACATCATGATCCAGAGTGATATCACTTGCAGTGACAACACAAGGGCCTTTTTTGTTGAGTGTTAATGTTGCCTCGTCTTTGGAGTGCATGACGATAGCTAATTCTTTGAGATTTAATAAAATCTCAATCACATCTTCTTGCACACCTTCAATTGTGCTGTATTCATGTAACACACCATCGATTTCTGCTTCGATTACCGCACAGCCTGGCACAGATGACAATAAAATCCGACGTAAGGCACTTCCTAATGTATGTCCGAAGCCGCGTTCAAGAGGTTCTAATACGATTTTTGCTTTTGTGTTTGAATCTTTTTGTACATCAACCAAACGAGGTTTTAATAGATCGCCTAAAGCACCTTGCATGAAATTTCCTCTCAATTAAGAATTTTGAAATTACTTGGAGTACAACTCAACGATTAATTGTTCGTTGATATCTGATGGCAATTCACTTCTTTCAGGTACTTGCTTGAAAGTACCTTCCATTTTATCGACATCAACACTTAACCATTCCGAGAAACCACGCTGTTTAGCAGTTTCTAGAGCAGACTTTATTCTTAGTTGATTTTTGCCTTTCTCCCGAATACTCACAACATCGCTGGCTTTAACCTGATAAGAAGGAATATTTACTTTCTTGCCATTTACAAGAATCGCATTATGTCTAACTAGCTGACGAGCCTCGGAGCGAGACGCGCCAAAACCCATTCGATAAGCGACGTTATCTAAACGACTCTCAAGAAGTGATAATAGGTTCTCGCCTGTTGAGCCTTTAATTCGGTCTGCTTCTTTATAATACAAACGGAACTGACCCTCGAGTATCCCGTAAATACGACGGACTTTTTGCTTTTCCCGAAGCTGAGTTGCGTAATCAGATAAACGACCACGTCTTTGACCGTGTTGGCCTGGCGGAAACGGACGAGATTCCATTGCGCATTTACTTGTGTAGCATTTTTCCCCTTTGAGGAATAATTTAACGCCTTCACGGCGACACTGACGACATTTTGATCCAATATACCTAGCCACAATAAATCCCCTGTTATACTCGTCTTTTCTTCGGTGGACGACAACCATTGTGAGGTATAGGAGTCACATCCGTAATATTGTTAATCTTAAAACCGACCATATTTAAAGCTCTAACTGCTGACTCGCGTCCTGGACCTGGACCTTTAACAAAAACATCCACGTTTTTAACGCCATACTCTTGAGCAGCTCGTGCCGCACGTTCTGACGCGACCTGAGCGGCAAATGGTGTACTTTTTCGCGACCCTCTAAAGCCAGAACCACCAGCGGTTGCCCAAGTAAGCGCGTTACCTTGTCTGTCGGTGATTGTGATGATAGTGTTATTAAAAGAGGCGTGAATGTGTGCAACTGCATCTGACACATTCTTTTTTACGCGTTTTCTACTTTTAGTACTAGCTTTTGCCATAATTTTGCCTAAGTGACCTTAATCAACTGCTATTATTTTTTGACCATACGACGAGGACCTTTACGTGTCCGCGCATTCGTTTTTGTACGCTGCCCTCGAAGCGGTAAACCACGGCGATGACGAATACCTCGATAACTACCTAAATCCATTAAGCGCTTGATGTTCATAGAAACTTCACGTCGTAAATCACCTTCTACAGCGAATTTTCCGACTTCTTTTCGAAGTGTTTCGAGTTGGTCTTCACCTAAATCTCGAATTTTAGTTGAAGGCTCTATGCCACTGGCTTTGCAAATTTCTCGTGAACGAGTCGAGCCAATGCCGTAAATTGCAGTAAGCGCAATTACAGTATGCTTATGTGTCGGTATATTAATTCCAGCTATACGCGCCATGCGTTATTACTCCCAAACCTTCTCTACGGGCCATTAAAGGCGCCGAATTCTACTATATTTATGCTCGAAAAATCAATGACTAAATTAGCCTTGACGTTGTTTGTGTTTAGCATCTTTGCAGATAACTCTAACTACACCTTTTCGACGTACAATTCTGCAATTTCGGCACATTTTCTTTACAGAAGCTCTTACTTTCATTTTTAACTCCAAATAACCTTATAAACCCAAGATTAGCGTACTAAACCGCCACCGCGACCATGGGATTTCAAATTTGCTTTTTTCATCAAACCATCGTATTGATGGGACATCATATGCGCTTGCACTTGAGCCATAAAATCCATCACAACTACTACAACGATTAATAGGGATGTACCACCAAAGTAAAACGGTACATTCCAATATAAAATCAAGAATTCTGGTAATAGACACACCGCAGTAATGTAAATCGCACCTGCGAGCGTCAATTTCGACATAATTGAATCGATGTATTTTGCCGTTTGGTCCCCAGGACGAACACCAGGAATAAACGCGCCAGATTTTTTTAAGTTATCAGCTGTATCTTTTGGGTTAAAAACTAATGCCGTATAAAAAAAGCAGAAGAAAATAATGGCCAGTGCATACAACATGACATACAGGGGCTGCCCTGGCGCTATGGTCGACGAGAGATCTTTTAACCACTCATAACCTTCACCCATGCTACCAAACCACCCACCCAACGTAGCTGGAAATAAAATAATACTTGAAGCGAATATTGGAGGAATGACACCTGCCATATTTACCTTTAGCGGTAAATGACTTGTTCCACCCGAATACAGTTTGTTGCCCTGTTGTCGTTTCGCATAATTAACGGTGATTCTGCGCTGCCCACGCTCGACAAAAACCACAAAAAATGTCACTGCCAACGCAACAACAAATAATATTATTACGGTAAACCACTGTAATTCACCCGTACGTGCTAATTCCATCGTCCCCGCAACGGCAGACGGCAACCCAGCAACAATGCCAGCAAATATAATGATAGATATACCATTACCAATGCCACGTTCAGTTACTTGCTCACCTAGCCACATGAGAAAAATCGTGCCTGTTACAAGAGTCACAATGGCAGTAACCATAAACAGTGGGCCTGGATCAATGACAACAGAAACATTGCCAATACGTTGTTGTTGTAAAGCTACTGAAATACCAGTTGCCTGAAACGTTGCCAACACCAAGGTTAATTGGCGCGTGTACTGAGTGATTTTCCGTCGCCCTGCTTCACCTTCTTTTTTCAGTTGCTCCAATTTGGGCCAAACTGAGGACAAAAGCTGAATAATAATGGATGCGGAAATATAAGGCATGATGCCTAAGGCAAAAACCGACAATCTACCAAGTGCGCCACCTGAAAACATGTTAAACATGTCCAGGATTGTGCCCTTAGTTTGCTCAAATAAAAGAGCAAGTGCCGCAGGGTCGATACCTGGCACAGGTATATGTGCACCAATTCGAAAAACCACCAAGGCACCTAACACAAACAGCAAGCGCTGTCTTAATTCAGACAGTTTCCCGCTAGCCATACTCGCAGCAATTGACGAGGATGCGTTAGCCACTTAGTTTTCTACCTTACCGCCAGCCGCTTCGATAGCAGCTTTAGCGCCTGGTGTCACACCTAATCCCTGAACAGTGACAGCCTTAGATACTTCACCCGATAAAATAATTTTAGCTTCCCGAATATACTCAGGAATAACACCACACTGTTTCAATCCAGCTAAATCCACCACATCAGCTTGTACTTTTGCTAATTCGTGCAATCGTATTTCAGCTTTAAATTGTTTTGTTCTAGAAGAAAATCCGACTTTAGGCAAACGACGTTGCAAGGGCATTTGACCGCCTTCGAAACCAATTTGCACACCACCACCAGTCCGTGACTTTTGACCTTTATGCCCGCGACCGCAAGTTTTTCCAAAACCAGAACCAATCCCACGACCCACTCGCTTACGAGAGGTTCGCGAACCTTCGCCAGGTTTCAATGTATTTAATCTCATTTTATAAACCCTCTACGCTGAGTAGATAATAAGCTTTATTAATCATGCCACGATTTTCAGGTGTATCAATCACTTCTACGGTTTGGTGCATCCGTCGTAGGCCTAAACCTGCAACACAGGCTTTATGACTTTTCAATCGTTTGTTAGTGCTGCGCACTAGGGTTACTTTTAACTTACGATCACTCATTTTTAATCCAATATATCTTCGACAGTTTTACCGCGTTTTGCAGCAACAGATTCAGGAGAGTTCATATCAGCTAAACCCTTAACTGTCGCTCGCACAACATTAACTGGGTTGTTTGTACCAATGCATTTTGCCAGTACATTATGAACACCAACAACTTCAAATACTGCACGCATAGCGCCACCCGCAATAATACCTGTACCTTCAGATGCAGGTTTCATGAAAACTTTCGCAGCACCATGACGACCAACTAATGGATATTGCAAGGTTCCACCATTCAAATTCACATCTACCATATTTTTTCGTGCTTTTTCTAATGCTTTTTGGATTGCAACAGGTACTTCGCGAGCTTTACCACTACCGAAGCCAACTCGACCTTTCCCATCTCCAACCACCGTCAGCGCAGCAAAACCAAATTGACGTCCACCTTTCACAACTTTGGCAACGCGGTTAACTGCTACTAATTTTTCTTGTAAATCATCTCCACTTGCCTGAGCGTCAAACTTAGCCATATTACACCTTTATATATTTAGTCCGTTTTCCCGTGCCGCATCAGCTAATGCTTTAATCCGACCGTGATATTTAAATCCCGAACGATCAAAGGCGACTTCTGTGATACCTTTTTCTTTTGCACGTTCAGCAATAACCTTTCCAACAATACCCGCAGCAGCACAGTTACCAGTATGTCCTGATACCAACTCTTTCACTGATGCCTGGACAGTGGAAGCAGCAGTAATAATGTTGCTGCCTTCTGCATCTACAATTTGGGCATAGATATGTTGTGGAGTCCGGTGAATACTTAAACGCACTTTGCCTAAGCGTTTAATTTTAGCTCTTGCTTTAACCGAACGACGAATTCGTGATGTTTTTTTCTTACTCATTTACTTAGCCTTTATTTTTTCTTGGCTTCTTTGCGCACAACATGCTCATCAACATACCTAACACCTTTGCCTTTGTACGGCTCGGGTGGTCTATAAGCGCGAATATTAGCTGCAACTTGGCCAACTAATTGTTTATCAATACCTTGAACCGAAATTTCAGTTTGGCTAGGCGTTTCAACCTTAATACCTTCCGGAACCGCAAACTCAACAGGATGCGAAAACCCTAAAGTCAGATTCAAGACTTTACCTTTGGCTTGTGCACGATATCCCACACCAAGTAATTGAAGTTTTTTTTCAAAACCAGCAGAAACACCAGTAACCATATTGTTAACTAATGCTCGGGTCGTGCCTGCCAAAGAAACAGCTTGAGCCGTTTTGTTATTTGCCGCAATCGATACGACATTATCAGCAACATTTGCACTTACCAACTCGTGAGCCGAGAAATCAAGAGAACCTTTTGGCCCCTTAACCGATACGTTTTGCCCACTAATCTTAACTTCGACACCACTTGGTAAATTGATTGGACTATTTGCTACTCGAGACATAATTTTTTCCTCTTAGGCGATATAACAAATGACTTCGCCACCGATGCCCGCTTTACGCGCAGCACGATCCGTCATTATGCCTCTGGAAGTCGAAATAACGGCAACACCTAAACCACCTCTAACGCTAGGCAATTCTTCGGCACCTTTATAAATTCGTAGACCTGGTCGACTAACACGCTTAAGCTCGTCAATGACCGGTTTACCTTCAAAGTATTTTAAAGACACAGTCATCGTTGCTTTTGAGTCTTCAGTTTCCGCTTCAACACCAGCCACATAACCTTCTTCTTTTAACAGGTTTGCGATTGCTTGCTTAGTTTTAGAATTCGGCATGCTAACGCTAATTTTATTGGCAGATTGAGCGTTTCGAATACGTGTTAACATATCTGCTATGGGATCTGACATTGACACTCTATATTACTCCTGATTCTTACCAGCTTGATTTAACCAAGCCAGGTACGTCACCACGCATCATGGCTTCTCTAAGTTTGTTTCTTGATAAACCAAATTTACGATAATAACCGTGTGGTCTACCTGTTATATTACATCGATTACGTTGACGAACTGGGCTTGCATTACGTGGTAAACGATGAAATTTCTTCGCAGCCTCTTCTCGTTCTTCTTCAGATAATGACAAATCTGACATTGCTTTTTTCAATGCCGCACGTTTAGTTGCATATTTTGCAACAGTCTTTGCACGCTTGATTTCCCGATTGATCATGCTTTGCTTAGCCATTAAATCTAACCTTTAATTTTTGAAGGGGAATTTGAAAGCCGCCAATAATGCGCGTCCTTCTTCATCCGACTTAGCTGTTGTTGTAATTGTGATATCTAAACCACGTAACTTATCAATTTTGTCATAATCGATTTCTGGAAACATAATCTGCTCTGACACACCCATGCTGTAATTCCCACGACCATCAAATGATTTTGGACTCAAACCACGAAAGTCACGAATTCGAGGAATCGCAATCGCGATCAATCGATCCAGAAACTCATACATCTTTTCGCTTCGTAATGTAACTTTGCAACCGATTGGCCAACCATCACGAATCTTAAATCCTGCGATTGATTTACGCGCCAATGTGACAACAGGTTTCTGACCAGCGATTTTGATCATATCGTCAGTAGCATGGCCGACAATTTTCTTATCGCCAACTGCTTCACCTAATCCCATATTCAAAGTTATTTTTGTGATTTTGGGCACTTCCATTACGCTGCTGTAATTAAACTCGTCGCGCAATTTGTTCACCACGGTGTCTTTATAAAATTCTTTTAATCTAGCCATGATTAGCCTCGTTACACGTCAATTTGTTCGCCACTGGAGCGAAACACACGAACTTTTTTTCCATCTTCCAGTATTTTAAATCCAACTCGATCACCTTCACCGGTGTTAGAGTTATAAATCATCACATTAGATACATGAAGTGGCGCTTCTTTATCAATAATCCCGCCAGGCACGTTTTGCTGGGGATTACCCTTAGTGTGACGTTTAACCATATTAACGCCATCAACAACAATGCGTTCGCTAGATACAACGCGATTCACATGACCTCGTTTTCCTTTGTCTTTTCCGGCAATAACGATTACATCATCACCTTTGCGTATTTTGCGCATAATATGTAGCCTTATCTCTTAAATTACTTCTGGCGCCAATGAGACAATTTTCATGAAATTATCTGTTCTTAACTCACGGGTAACAGGGCCAAAAATGCGTGTACCAATAGGTTGATTCTGAGCATTCAGCAGTACAGCCGCATTGCCATCAAACCTAATTAATGAACCATCAGGACGCCTTACACCTTTTTTGGTTCGAACGATGACAGCGTTGTATACATCACCTTTTTTAACTTTGCCTCTAGGAATCGCCTCTTTAATACTCACTTTAATGACATCGCCTATTTCCGCATAACGACGATGTGAGCCACCTAGGACTTTGATACATTGTACCCGGCGAGCCCCGCTATTATCTGCGATATCCAGTACTGATTGCATCTGTATCATGGGTTTTCTCCAACCTACGTAAAATACCCGTCTAAAATGGGGCGACGGATTCTACCATATATCTGTTTAATCTCAAAACCAATCCAAAATTAATGATATTATTCAGCGCTTAACTAGCTAACTGTTTCAACAATATCAACAAGTTGGAACTTCTTTTTCTTTGAAAGCGGACGACATTCCTTAATCGTCACCAAGTCACCTTCGGAGCATTGGTTTTCCTCATCATGCGCATGCAATTTGGTAGATTGCTTAACAAACTTTCCATAGAGCGGATGTTTAATTTTACTTTCAATATTAACAGTTATGGTCTTGTCCATTTTATTGCTTACAACCCGACCAGTTAATACGCGCTCAGTTTTTGCTTGTTCGCTCATGCCTCAGCACCTTTCTTTTGATTAATCACAGTTTTTACGCGAGCTATATCGCGACGCACTTGTTTAAGCATATGATTTTGCCCTAGCTGGCCAGTAGCATACTGCATTCTCAGATTAAATTGCTCTTTCAACAAATCATTCAAGGTTTGTTGCAATGCGCCCAAATCATTACTTTTCAATTCTTCTGCTTTCATTTAAATCACCGTACGAGAAACAAAGGTTGTCTTAACAGGCAATTTGGCAGCTGCCAATTTGAATGCTTCACGCGCAATCTCTTCGCTTACACCTTCCATTTCATATAACATTCTGCCAGGTTGAATTTGCGCAACCCAGTACTCCACATTACCTTTACCTTTACCCATACGAACTTCTAACGGTTTGTTGGTAATAGGCTTATCAGGAAAAACTCGAATCCAAATTTTACCACCACGTTTAATGTGACGTGTCATTGCACGACGTGCGGCTTCGATTTGTCTTGCAGTTAATCTTCCGCGCTCGGTAGATTTCAGACCATACTCACCGAAACTCACTTTCGCCCCGGTAGCAGCCCAACCACGGTTTCTGCCTTTAAATTGTTTACGAAACTTAGTCCGCTTAGGTTGTAACATGTGCGGCTCCTTTAAGCGCTAGCTGCGGCTTTTGTACTTGCCGTCTCTTCAATAGCTTCAGGTTCATTTTTTTCGAACACTTCGCCTTTAAAAATCCAAACCTTGATACCGATAATGCCATAAGTCGTTAAAGCTTCAGCCGTACCATAGTCAATATCCGCTCTGAGCGTATGCAATGGTACTCGACCTTCTCGGTACCATTCGCTTCGAGCTATCTCAGCGCCATTTAAACGACCGCCAACATTAATTCGGATGCCTTGCGCTCCCAAGCGCATTGAATTAGAAACTGCTCGTTTCATTGCTCTACGAAACATAATTCGTTTAACTAATTGTTGAGCAACACTCTCAGCTACCAAGGTAGCATCCAACTCAGGCTTTCTAATTTCTTCTATATTTATATGAACAGGCACGCCCATCATCTTGGAAACTTCAAGACGTAAACGCTCAATGTCTTCACCTTTTTTACCAATCACTATTCCAGGTCTTGCTGTGTGGATAATGATTCGTGCATTTTTTGCAGGTCGAGAAATTTCAATTTTACTTACAGACGCGTGCTGTAATTTCTTCTTTAAGAATTCTCTAACTTTCAAATCGGCATGTAGGTAGTTTGCATAATCTTTCGAATCGGCGTACCACTTTGAGTTGAAGTCAGTGACAATGCCTAATCTAAAACCCGTTGGATGTATCTTTTGACCCATGGTTATTCCTCTTATCGATCTGACACAGTCACAGTAATATGACTGGTGCGCTTCAAAATTCGATTAGCGCGCCCTTTTGCACGCGGCTGAATTCGCTTATGCGTAGGACCTTCGTCTACCATAACTGCGCTTACTTTTAACTCATCAATATCCGCACCTTCGTTATGTTCAGCGTTTGCAATAGCAGACTCCAAAACTTTCTTAACAATATGTGCCGCCTTTTTGTTGCTGAACGTCAGCAACTGCAATGCTTTTTCAACATTTTCTCCACGCACTTGATCCGCCACCAAACGCGCTTTTTGGGGAGATATGCGTGAAAACTTTAATTTTGCGTCAACTTGCATGGTTGTTACTCCAATTATCTCGATTTCTTATCTGCAACATGACCGCGATAAGTTCGAGTCATGGAGAATTCACCTAACTTATGGCCAACCATATTTTCATTAATTAATACTGGTACATGTTGACGACCATTGTGCACTGCGATGGTTAGTCCAACCATTTCAGGAACGATCATTGAGCGTCGTGACCAAGTCTTAATAGGTCTGCGATTATTCGTCTCTACAGCCTTCTCGACTTTCTTAATTAAATGCTCATCGATAAATGGGCCTTTTTTGATAGAACGTGGCATAAATATCCCCTTTACTTACGTCGGCGTACGATGAGCTTATCGGTACGTTTGTTTTTACGAGTTTTATAACCCTTGGTTGGCATACCCCATGGCGTTACAGGATGACGACCACCAGATGATCTACCTTCACCACCGCCATGCGGATGGTCCACTGGATTCATGACACAACCTCGAACAGTTGGTCTTCGACCACGCCATCGAGTGGCGCCGGCTTTACCCAGTCGACGCAAACTGTGCTCTGAGTTGCTCGCTTCGCCAATTGTGGCTTTACAATCAGCCAAAACCAACCGCTGCTCCCCAGAACGTAAACGCAACATGGCGTGACGACCTTCTTTTGCAACCAATTGAACTGTTGCTCCCGCACTTCTAGCTATTTGAGCACCTTTGCCTGGTTTCAATTCCGCACAATGAATCATTGTACCTACTGGTATGTTTCGCAAAGGCAGACAATTGCCTGCTTTTATTGGCGCATCACTACCTGAAACTAATGCGTCGCCTGCTTTAACACCTTTTGGCGCAATAATGTATCGTTTCTCACCGTCCACATAAGTTAGTAACGCAATATGCGCTGACCGGTTTGGATCATATTCAATACGCTCTACATTTGCACTAATGCCATCTTTATCGCGTTTAAAATCAATCATACGATAATGATGCTTGTGGCCGCCCCCACGATGACGAACGGTAATTCGCCCGTTGTTGTTTCGACCTGCATTTTGCTTTTGCGATGATGTTAACGCAGCATGCGGCTTACCTTTATGCAAATCAGGATTAACGACTTTAACTAAAAAGCGTCTTCCTGGTGATGTTGGTTTAGTTTTTACTACAGCCATGATCATTTATTCCTTTCGACTATTCGGCGCCCATGTAATCGATATCAAAACCTTGCTCAAGCTTGACATACGCTTTTTTCCAATGCGCTCGTCTACCACCGAATCGACCTTTGGTTTTACCTTTCATATTCATAACATTGACGGAATCAACCTTTACATCAAACATCAATTCAACAGCATTCTTAATTTCTTTTTTTGTCGCGTCTGTCATGACTTTGAATACAAATTGATTATCACTATCTGCAGAATTTGTTGTTTTTTCCGATACATGAGGAGCTAACAACACTTTCATTAGCCTTTCTTGACTCATTGTAATTGCTCCTCAATTTTCTTGATTGCTTCTGTTGTGATTAACACTTTTTCATGTGCAACCAAATTTACTGGATTAATTCCGGTAGCTGAAGTTGTATCAACATTAACAATATTGCGAGCAGACAAGTGTAAGTTTTCATCAAACTGATGTGTGATCAATAAAACGTTATCAAGACCCATACCTCGCAATTTACCGTACAGCTCTTTGGTTTTTGGCGTTTCTTGCGCTAATGCATCCACAACTACCAAACGTTCTTGACGAGCAAGCTCAGATAAAATTGACTGCATGGCTGCGCGATGCATTTTTTTATTAACTTTTTGCGAATAGTTTCGTGGCTGAGCTGCAAACGTAACACCACCACTTCGCCAAATAGGGCTACGGCTTGTTCCAGCACGTGCTCGACCTGTTCCTTTTTGACGCCAAGGTTTTGCCCCGCCGCCACTAACAGCTGAGCGATTTTTTTGGGCTTTAGTACCTGACCTGCCACCAGCCATATAAGCGGTGACCACTTGATGGATTAGGTCTTCATTAAAATCTCTTGAAAACACAGCGTCAGATAAGGTAATGCTTGACCCTGAGTCTGACCCGTTATCTGCGGTTACTTTATATTCCATTTTAATCTCCTCGGGTGCCTATACTTTTGTTGCCGGGCGAACAATAACATCGCCACCTTTTGCACCAGGAACAGCGCCCTTAATTAAAATTAAGTTACGCTCTTCATCCACACGGACAACTTCCAGCGTTTGCACAGTACAACGTACATTACCCATTTGTCCGGACATTTTCTTGCCTTTGAAAACTTTACCAGGAGATTGGTTTTGACCAATAGAACCAGGGGTTCTATGGGATAGAGAGTTACCGTGAGTCGCGTCTTTAATTTGAAAATTATGACGCTTTACAGTACCGGAGAAACCTTTACCAATTGAGGTTCCGGTTACATCAACTTTTTGGCCAGCTTGAAAAATATCAACTTTAACTTCACCGCCAATTGCTAAATCAGCTGATTCGTTGTCGTTTAGTCGAAATTCCCAAAGATTGCGACCTGCGGGAACGCCTGCTTTAGCGTAATGACCGGCCATAGCCTTAGTCACACGATTAGCTCGACGCTCACCAACAGTCACTTGCATAGACAAGTAACCATCATTATCTACAGTCTTTAACTGAGTGATACGATTTGGTTCGACTTCAATTACGGTAACAGGCACGGACTCACCATTTTCGGTGAATACACGCGTCATACCGCACTTACGTCCGATGACACCTATAGTCATTTTTATTTCCTCTAAACGCTGATTTCGATTGACCAGCGGGATTTTTTTAAAATAAATATTTAAAGCAAAAACTGACAGATTTAGTTAAGCTTGATTTGCACATCCACACCGGCAGCTAAATCAAGTTTCATTAGCGCATCAACCGTTTTATCCGTTGGATCCACTATATCCATCAAACGCTTATGCGTTCTTATTTCATATTGATCACGCGCATCCTTGTTGACATGCGGAGAAATCAATACTGTAAATTTTTCAATTTTTGTCGGCAATGGAATAGGGCCGCGAATTTGCGCACCTGTTCTTTTTGCAGTCTCGACAATTTCCTGGGTCGATTGATCAATCAAGCGATGATCAAAAGCTTTTAATCGAATACGAATTCGTTGATTACTGGTCATATTAATTACTCAAAAATTTTCGCTACAACACCTGCGCCAACGGTACGTCCACCTTCTCGTATCGCAAAACGCAATCCTTCTTCCATCGCTATGGGATTAATCAACTTCACTTTCATGTTGACATTGTCGCCTGGCATAACCATTTCAACACCTTCCGGTAGTTCACAAGCGCCAGTGACGTCTGTGGTACGGAAGTAAAACTGAGGACGATATCCTTTAAAAAATGGTGTGTGACGACCACCTTCATCTTTACTCAATACATAAACTTCTGCTTCAAAATAAGTATGTGGCGTAATACTACCAGGGTGAGCCAATACTTGTCCGCGCTCAATTTCTTCACGCTTGGTACCACGCAAGAGTATACCAACGTTGTCACCGGCACGGCCTTCGTCCAGTAATTTACGGAACATTTCAACACCCGTTACGATGGTCTTCGCCGTGTCCTTAATGCCCACGATTTCTACTTCTTCACCGACCTTAACGATACCACGCTCGACTCGACCGGTAGCTACTGTTCCACGACCGGAGATTGAGAAGACATCTTCGACTGGCAACAAGAAAGCGCCGTCAATCGCACGTTCTGGCTCTGGGATGTATTCATCCATTTGCTCAATCAGCTTATAGATAGAAGGTACGCCAATATCACTTTGATCACCTTCAATCGCTTTTAGTGCAGAGCCAACAACAACTGGGGTGTCGTCGCCAGGAAATTCGTATTGATCTAACAATTCACGCACTTCCATTTCAACAAGCTCTAATAATTCTTCGTCGTCGACCATGTCAGCTTTATTAAGGTATACTAATATATAAGGTACGCCGACCTGACGTGATAACAGGATGTGCTCACGGGTTTGCGGCATCGGGCCGTCAGCTGCTGAACAAACCAGGATCGCGCCATCCATTTGGGCTGCTCCGGTGATCATATTTTTGACATAATCCGCGTGTCCAGGACAATCAACGTGGGCATAGTGACGGATGTCCGATTCGTATTCCACGTGAGCCGTTGCGATGGTTATGCCTCGCGCACGCTCTTCAGGGGCACTGTCGATTTGATCGTAATCTTTGGTTTCTCCACCGTGTTTTTCCGCCATACATTTGGTCAATGCGGCTGTTAGCGTGGTTTTACCGTGGTCAACGTGACCGATGGTGCCGACATTCACATGCGGCTTGGTACGTTCAAACTTTTCCTTGGACACGTTATACCTCTCTCTATCTTTCTGTAAATTAAATTACGATACGTTAATTTATTACGTTTCGCTTATTGCTTTACGAAACTTTCTTAATAATTACTTCTGCAATATTCGCTGGCGCTTCGGCATACTTGGTAAATTCCATCGAGTATGTTGCTCTACCCTGTGTTGCAGATCTTAAATCTGTGGCATACCCAAACATCTCTGCCAACGGCACTTCGGCTTGAATCAATTTTCCTGCCGGGCCGTCCTCCATACCTTGAACCACCCCTCGACGACGATTCAAATCGCCCATCACATCGCCCATATAATCTTCCGGTGTAACCACTTCAACAGACATAATTGGCTCTAGCAATACAGGATTTGCTTCTAATGCACCCTGCCTAAAACCCATCGACCCTGCGATCTTAAAAGCCATTTCATTCGAGTCCACGTCATGATATGACCCGTCGTATAATGTAACTTTGACATCAACTACTGGGTAACCAGCGATCACGCCATTTTTCATCTGCTCTTGAATGCCTTTATCAACAGCAGGAATGTATTCTCTCGGAACTACACCGCCAACAACTTCGTTAACAAATTCGTAACCTTCGCCAGGTTTCTTGGGCTCGATCTTCAGCCAAACATGACCATACTGACCGCGTCCACCCGATTGCCGAACAAACTTACCTTCCTGTTCGACAGCCTTACGAATTGTCTCTCGATACGCCACTTGAGGCGCACCAACATTAGCATCTACTGTAAATTCCCGCTTCAAGCGATCAACAATTATTTCCAGATGAAGCTCACCCATTCCAGAAATGATTGTTTGCCCGGATTCCTCATCGGTATGCACCCGAAAAGACGGATCCTCTTGTGCTAATTTTCCTAGCGCAACGCCCATCTTTTCTTGATCAGGCTTTGTTCTAGGCTCAATGGCAACTGAAATAACTGGCTCTGGAAACTCCATGCGCTCCAAAGTTATCTTACTATCCACTGAACACAATGTGTCACCAGTAGTAACGTCTTTCAGACCAATGGCAGCGGCGATATCACCCGCTCGTACTTCTTTAATCTCTTCACGATGATTGGCGTGCATTTGCACTATTCGACCAATCCGCTCACGTTTACCCTTAATCGGGTTAAAAACAAAATCGCCAGACTTCAAAATCCCGGAATAAACACGGAAAAATGCTAAATTCCCAACAAATGGATCAGTGGCAATCTTAAACGCCAGCGCCGCAAAAGGTTCATCATCCTTGGGCGGTCGCTCTTCCTCTGTTTTGTTTTTGTCATCCAATACGCCTTTAATTGCAGGCACATCAGTCGGCGCAGGCATGTAATGAATAACGGCATCCAACATTGCTTGAACACCTTTGTTCTTAAACGCTGAACCACATAAACAGGGCACAACTTCGTTCGCCAATGTTTGAACTCGTAATCCCTGGCGAATCTCTTCTTCGGATAGCTCTCCCTCTTCGAGATACTTATCCATCAATTCTTCGTTGGCTTCGGCTGCGGCTTCGATTAACTGCTCTCGAAACTGCTCGCATTCACTCAACATTTCCGGAGCAATTTCACGTGCTTCATAAGTCACGCCGCGATCTTTCTCATTCCAGTAGATGGCCTTCATTTTGATGAGGTCGACAACACCCTCAAATCCATCTTCTGCACCTATGGGCAATTGAACTGGAACCGGATTCGCGCCTAATCGATCTTTAATCTGACCAACTACCCGCTTAAAATCAGCCCCTGAGCGGTCCATTTTATTAACGAACGCCATACGCGGCACGCCATACTTATTACCTTGCCGCCACACCGTTTCAGACTGAGGCTCAACACCTCCGACCGCGCAAAATACCGCTACCGCACCATCTAATACACGAAGTGATCGCTCTACTTCAATGGTGAAATCCACATGCCCAGGCGTGTCGATTATATTAATTCGGTGCTGTTCAAACTGCCGGTCCATGCCACGCCAAAAGGTGGTTGTTGCAGCAGATGTTATCGTAATTCCGCGCTCTTGCTCCTGCTCCATCCAATCCATGGTAGCAGCGCCATCGTGAACCTCACCTATCTTGTGTGAAATTCCGGTATAGAATAAGACACGCTCTGTTGTGGTCGTCTTACCTGCATCAATGTGCGCCATAATGCCGATATTGCGATAGCGCTCAATAGGTGTTTGACGGGCCACGTTAACAATTCCAAATCTCGCCCGTTACCAGCGAAAATGTGCAAATGCTTTATTTGCATCCGCCATGCGATGCGTATCTTCTCGCTTCTTAACAGCTGAGCCTTTATTTTCAGCTGCCTCGAGAATTTCACTCGCCAATCGCATACCCATGGATTTTTCACCACGTTTTCTTGCAGCGTCTGTCAACCAGCGCATGGCCAATGCCATACCGCGATTCGATCTAACTTCTACTGGCACTTGATATGTCGCACCACCAACGCGTCGCGATTTCACCTCGACAGCTGGCTGAACGTTTTCCAATGCTTTTTCAAATGTCTCTAAAGCATCTTTACCCGCTTTTTGACTCACTTCATCGAGCGCGCCATAGACAATTTTTTCAGCAACAGATTTTTTTCCGCTACGCATAACCATATTAATGAAACGAGCCAAGCGCTGAGATCCAAATTTTGGATCAGGTAATATTTGACGCTTTGCAACAACTCTTCTTCTAGGCATATCTAGTTTCCAATTATTCGACTACAAACCCATTAACTATCAATAAGTTACTTAGGGCGTTTTGTTCCATATTTAGAACGACCCTGCTTTCGCTCTGCAACACCAGAGGTATCCAATGTTCCACGCACTGTATGGTATCGCACACCCGGCAAGTCCTTTACACGACCACCGCGAATCAAGATCACACTATGTTCTTGCAGATTATGACCCTCACCACCAATGTAGGAAGTCACCTCTTGCCCGTTTGTCAACCTAACACGAGCTACTTTTCGTAATGCTGAGTTTGGCTTCTTCGGCGTAGTCGTATAAACACGAGTACACACACCACGGCGTTGTGGACAAGCTTCCAACGCAGGCACATTACTTTTCTCTATTTTTCTAGCACGTGGTTTGCGTACTAACTGATTGATTGTTGCCATTTATTGCTCCAAACGCATTTTCTTTAACGACAAGGAATACCCACCTGCCGAGCAAGCGTACTCAAGGACGCGCAATTGTATTGATAAGACCTACCCCTGTCAAGCACGGCCCCGAATAATTCCCAAACTAATTAAAAAGATACCATCCACTCACCTACAGCAGGTAAGTAGCGGCCAAAAAATTAAACACATGTCACATCATTGAATGACGAAAACCACAAATAACTATGAATTTAATATTTGACGAAGTGATTTTTAAAGGGAGATAAAAAACATTAACAGATCACAAATAAAATCGGGGTTATCACCAATTCTCTTGGCCAACAACCCCGATCATTACTCTAAATTTACTTCACTATTCGTTTACAGTTTGCTCTGCATCTTCAGCAATATCACCTTGATTGCCATTTTGCTCGTCTACATTTACCTCATTATCAGATGCGTCATTAGCGCGACGTTCCTGATGGTAAGCCAAACCTGTGCCAGCAGGTATTAACCGACCAACAATGACATTCTCTTTTAAGCCTCGCAATCCATCAACTTTACCGCTAACAGCAGCTTCGGTGAGAACCCTGGTGGTTTCCTGAAAAGATGCCGCCGAAATGAATGACTCGGTTGCCAACGATGCTTTAGTTATGCCCAATAACAATTCAGTAAATGTTGCAGGAAGTTTCCCGGCAGCTTTAGCCACATCATTTTCCTCCAACAAGCGAGAACGTTCGATTTGCTCGCCTTTCAAGAAACGAGTTTCGCCAGGATCATTAACTTCTACTTTTCGAAGCATTTGCCTAACAATGACTTCAATATGCTTGTCATTGATACCAACGCCTTGCAAACGATACACATCCTGCACTTCGTTGATCACATATTTCGCCAATTCACTAACACCTAGTAAGCGTAAAATATCGTGTGGCGCAGGCGGTCCATCACAAATAACCTCACCCTTTTCGACATGCTCACCTTCAAATACGGTTACATGGCGCCATTTGGGTATTAACTCTTCGTATGTATCACCCTCTTTCGGCGTGATCACTAAACGTTGCTTGTCTTTAGTTTCTTTACCAAAGCCAACAATACCGGTTATCTCTGCAAGAATCGCCGGCTCTTTCGGCTTTCTCGCTTCAAACAAATCAGCAACTCGAGGAAGACCACCCGTGATATCACGTGTTTTTGACGATTCTTGCGGGATCCTGGCAACAACATCACCCACCCCAACATCCGAACCATCAGAAAGACTAACTATCGCGCCACCCGGCAAAAAGTACATTGCTGGAATATCAGTACCAGCAATCATCAAATCATCACCAGTAGAATCAACCAACTTCACCATTGGTCTCATATCTTTCGCTGCCGTACTACGCTGCTTCGGATCAATGATTACCATGCTACTTAAACCCGTGACTTCATCTGCTTGACGCTCTACAGTCAAACCAACATTAAAGTCATGAAATTTAACCTTACCTTCCACTTCGGTAATAACCGGATGTGTATGTGGATCCCAGTTAGCCACATTCTCGCCAGCCTCAATCGGATCACCATCAGCTTTCGATAGATTTGCACCATAAGGTACTTTATATCTTTCTCGCTCTCGACCAAACTCATCAACAACACCAATCTCACCTGATCGAGAGACTGCAACGTAATGACCTTTTTGATGCTTAACAGTTTTAATGTTATGCAATCGAAGCGTACCCTTCGATTTAACCTCAACACTGCTAACCGCAGCAGACCGTGAAGCAGCACCGCCGATATGGAATGTACGCATAGTCAACTGCGTACCTGGCTCACCAATTGATTGCGCCGCAACAACACCAATGGCTTCACCAATGTTAACCTTATGTCCACGCGCTAAATCACGTCCGTAGCAAGTCGCACAAATACCGTATCGAGTTTCACATGTAATGGCGGAACGGACTTTAACTTGGTCAACACTCGCCTCTTCCATGACGTCAACCAAATACTCATCCAAAAGTGTTCCAGCTGGAACAACGACACTTTTCGTTGTAGGAGAAATCGCGTCCTCCATTAACATTCGACCTAAAACTCGCTCTCGCAATGGCTCAACAACATCACCACCTTCGATATGTGGCTCCATGATTAAGCCATGAGTCGTTCCGCAATCATCTTCGGTAACTACCAAATCTTGCGCGACATCTACCAATCGACGAGTTAAGTACCCAGAGTTCGCTGTTTTTAATGCTGTATCGGCCAGACCTTTACGCGCACCATGTGTAGAAATAAAGTATTGGGAAACATCCAAACCTTCCCGGAAATTCGCGGTAATAGGCATTTCGATAATTGAACCATCCGGTTTAGCCATCAGGCCACGCATACCTGCCAATTGTCGAATTTGCGCAGCACTACCCCGCGCGCCAGAATCGGCCATCATAAAGATGGAGTTATACGACATCTGATCAACATCGTTACCATCCCTATCCTGAACTTTATCGGTACCCAGACCATCCATCATAGCTTTAGCTACTTGATCATTAGTTCTTGACCAAATGTCGACTACCTTATTATAACGCTCACCATTGGTTACCAATCCAGAAGTATATTGATCTTGAATCTCTCTTACTTCCTCTTCTGCAACAGACAGGATTTCATCCTTTTGCCCAGGAATAACCATATCCTCAATACCAAAAGATACGCCTGAACGTGTTGCATATTTAAATCCAGCGTACATTAATTTATCAGCGAAAATAACTGTTGGCTTCAATCCCAGATTTCGGTAACACATATTTAAAAGTCCAGAAATGGCCTTCTTGGTCATATTCTTATTGACCACTTCAAATGGAAGCTCTGCAGGTACTAATTCACGTAACAACGCTCGACCCACTGTCGTATCAATAATTTTATTAACAAAAGTTACTTTACCATCCTCATCAACAACTGGATCTGGAATTCTAACCTTAACTTTTGCATGCAATTCAACTTCACCTGCATCATAGGCACGATGAGCTTCTTTAACATTAGCAAAGATCTTACCTTCACCCTTTCCGTTAACTTTCTCTCGGCTCACATAATACAAACCCAAAACAACATCTTGTGATGGCACAATAACTGGATCACCATTCGCTGGCGACAGTACATTATTGGTAGACATCATTAAGGTTCGCGCTTCCAATTGCGCCTCTAAAGACAATGGCACATGCACCGCCATTTGGTCGCCATCAAAGTCAGCATTGTAAGCCGCACAAACGAGGGGATGTAACTGTATGGCTTTACCTTCAATCAGGATTGGCTCAAACGCTTGAATACCCAAACGATGCAGCGTTGGCGCCCGATTCAGCATAACAGGATGTTCGCGAATAACCTCTTCTAACACATCCCAAACTTCTGCACCCTCGCGCTCAACCATTTTCTTCGCGGCTTTAATCGTAGTTGCCAACCCACGTCTTTCCAATTTACTAAAAACAAATGGCTTAAATAATTCAAGAGCCATTTTTTTCGGTAAACCACATTGATGCAAACGCAACGTAGGACCAACTACGATAACCGAGCGACCGGAGTAATCTACCCGCTTACCTAACAAGTTTTGACGGAAACGTCCTTGCTTACCTTTGATCATATCTGCCAAAGATTTCAATGGGCGCTTATTCGTACCTGTAATTGCGCGACCACGACGACCATTATCAAGCAACGCATCAACAGCTTCTTGAAGCATACGTTTTTCATTACGCACAATGATGTCTGGCGCATTTAAATCTAATAAACGCTTCAGACGATTATTTCGATTAATCACGCGTCGATATAAATCATTTAAATCGGATGTTGCAAAGCGACCACCATCCAAAGGAACCAATGGACGTAATTCTGGAGGCAATACCGGTAACACGGTCATTACCATCCATTGCGCTTTGTTCCCGGAGTCTTCCAAAGCTTCCATCAACTTCAGTCGCTTTGTCAGCTTTTTCAGTTTAGTTTCGGAAGAAGTGGCATTCATGTCTTCCCGAATTTGAGCAACTTCCGCAGTCATATCTAATGTACGCAGTAAATGAAATACGGCCTCAGCACCCATACGGGCATCAAATTCATCACCATATTGCTCAATGGCTTCCAAATAGGAATCATCATTTAACAATTGACCACGTTCCAGCTCAGTCATGCCTGGATCAATTACGACAAAACCCTCAAAATATAAAATCCGCTCAATATCGCGAAGTGTCATATCCAGCAACAAACCCATACGCGAAGGTAACGATTTTAAGAACCAGATGTGAGCAACAGGACTCGCTAATTCGATATGACCCATGCGTTCCCGGCGAACTTTTGCCAGGGTAACTTCAACACCACATTTCTCACAAATAACACCGCGATGTTTTAATCGCTTGTACTTACCACACAAACATTCGTAATCTTTAACTGGACCAAAAATCTTTGCGCAAAATAGCCCATCTCGTTCCGGCTTAAACGTTCGGTAGTTAATTGTCTCTGGCTTTTTAACTTCACCATAGGACCATGAGCGAATTTTTTCTGGCGAGGTTAATCCTATACGAATGCCATCAAAATCTTCAGTTTGCCCCTGCTTTAACAAATTTAACAAATCTTTCAAGACCGTTTCTCCTCTTGAAGAAAACTAATATTCTGCATATCAACCAAAATGTGGACTACTTAGCTTTGTCCAGCTCAATATCAATACCCAAAGATCGAATTTCCTTGAGCAATACGTTGAATGACTCTGGCATTCCAGCATCCATGGTGTGATCACCATCGACGATATTTTTGTACATTTTGGTTCTACCGTTCACGTCATCGGACTTAACTGTCAACATCTCCTGGAGTGTGTATGCGGCGCCGTATGCTTCAAGTGCCCAAACCTCCATTTCTCCAAAACGTTGACCACCAAATTGCGCTTTACCACCAAGAGGCTGTTGAGTAACAAGACTATAAGGACCAGTGGAACGCGCATGCATCTTGTCATCAACCAAATGATTCAATTTCAGCATGTACATGTAACCCACTGTCACTGGTCGATCAAATCGATCACCCGTACGACCATCGATTAAGTGGGTTTGGCCAGATGTTGGCAGATCTGCCAAATCAAGCATGCGTTTCACTTCTGCTTCGGTCGCACCACTAAATACAGGCGTTGCCATAGGAACACCATTTTTAAGGTTGCCAGCTAGCTCAACAATTTCAGCATCACTCAATGCATCCAGTGATTCATTCGCGCCATCTGCATAAATTTCATTGAAAAATTTACGCAAACTGTCCACTTCAGCTTTGGCCTCAATCATCTTACCGATTTTAACGCCCAAACCTTTTGCGGCCCAACCAAGGTGCGTTTCCAATACCTGACCCACATTCATTCGAGACGGCACACCCAGCGGGTTCAAGCAAATATCCATTGGCGTGCCATCTTCGGAATAAGGCATATCTTCAACCGGTACAATCATAGAAATAACCCCTTTATTTCCATGACGACCAGCCATCTTATCTCCTGGCTGAATGCGACGTTTTACCGCCATATGCACTTTCACCATTTTCAAGACGCCAGGAGCCAAATCATCACCAGCGGTAATTTTGGCTCGCTTCTCTTCAAACATCTCGTCAAATTTTGCGCGAGATTGCTTTAAATGCTCAGCAGCTTTCTCTAACTGCTCATTACTCGCATCATCTTTCAATCGAATTTCAAACCACTTTTCACGATCCAAGCCATTCAGATATTCATCTGAAATTTCTGCACCTGATTTGAGACCATTAGGACCGCCAGCGGCTGTCTTGCCCGCTAACAACTTTTCAATCCGTTGGTAGGTATCCCCTTCAACAATTCGATATTGATCGTTCAAATCTTTTCGGTAACGATTTAATTCCGCATCTTGGATGTCGATAGCACGCGCATCTTTCTCAATACCATCTCGGGTAAATACCTGCACATCTATTACAACACCGTTCATTCCCGAAGGTACACGTAAAGAGGTATCTTTAACGTCTAAGGCTTTTTCACCAAAAATTGCCCTTAACAATTTTTCTTCTGGGGTAAGCTGTGTTTCACCTTTTGGCGTAACTTTACCAACCAGAATATCGCCTGCTTTAACTTCCGCACCAATATAAACGATGCCTGACTCGTCCAATTTGGACAGCGCTGACTCCCCTACATTTGGAATATCACCAGTGACTTCTTCAGGCCCCAACTTGGTATCACGCGCGACACAAGTCATTTCCTCAATATGAATCGTGGTATAACGATCCTCTTGCACTAAGCGCTCTGAAATAAGAATGGAATCCTCAAAGTTGTAACCATTCCAAGGCATAAACGCAATTAACATGTTCTGCCCTAGCGCTAACTCACCCAGACTTGTGGAAGGCCCATCTGCCAAAACATCACGCGCTTGAATTCGATCGCCTGGCTTAACTAATGGACGCTGATTGATACACGTGTTTTGGTTTGAACGGGAATACTTGGTCAAATTGTATATATCAACACCTGATTCGCCAGCAATAGTTTCATCGTCGTTCACGCGCACCACTATGCGTGCAGCATCTACTGAATCGACAATTCCACCACGTTCGGCAACAACGGTAACACCCGAGTCAATCGCAACAGTTTTTTCAATTCCGGTTCCGACCATCGGCGTATCTGCCCGTAGGGTTGGAACTGCTTGACGCTGCATGTTAGATCCCATTAAAGCTCGGTTAGCATCATCATGCTCTAAAAATGGAATCAAGGAAGCCGCAACAGACAATACTTGCTTTGGTGAAATATCCATGTAATCGATTTTATCTGGCGTGACCAAGATAAACTCACCTTCACATCGACAAGAAACCAGATCATCAGCAAATGTTTCACCACTCACGTTTGCGTTGGCTTGAGCTATCACCGAATCACTTTCTTCAATAGCTGAAAGAAACTCTATGTTATCCGTAATTTTTCCTTCGATAACTTTTCGATAAGGCGTTTCTAAAAAGCCATAATCATTTGTTCGAGCAAAAACCGACAAGGAATTTATCAATCCAATGTTTGGACCCTCAGGCGTCTCGATAGGACAAACTCGCCCGTAATGCGTCGGATGGACGTCACGAACCTCAAAACCCGCTCGCTCCCGCGTCAAACCGCCTGGGCCAAGTGCCGAAATTCTTCGCTTGTGAGTAATTTCAGACAGTGGATTGTTTTGATCCATAAACTGCGACAATTGACTGGATCCGAAAAATTCTTTTACTGCCGCTGAGACTGGTTTTGCATTAATCAATTCTTGAGGCATTAATCCTTCTGACTCAGCAATGCTCAACCGCTCTTTAACCGCACGTTCTACACGAACCAAACCTACACGGAATTGGTTTTCAGCCATTTCACCGACACTTCTTACACGCCGATTACCCAAGTGATCAATATCATCAACCGTACCTTTACCATCTCGTATACCAATTAAAATTTTCAGTACCGCAACAATATCGCTGATGGATAGCGTACCTTCACCTGTAATTTTTTCTTCACCGATGCGTCGGTTGAACTTCATTCGACCAACTTCGGATAGATCGTAGCGATCCGGATTAAAAAATAAATTTTGTAATAGAGTTTGAGCCGCTTCTTTTGTTGGTGGCTCACCTGGACGCATCATTCGATAAATTTCAAACTGCGCTTCCTGCTCGGTTTTGCTCGCCTCAATACGTAAGGTATCAGACATATATGAGCCGTGATCTAAATCATTGGTATACAAGGTCTCGAATTTATCAACACCAAGTGCCACCAGTTTTTCGAGGGTTTCTTCCGTAATTTCATCATTTGCATTAATCGCGACTTCGCCGGTCGATTCGTCAATGACGTCTTTAAAAATCGCTTTGCCAAACAGAAAATCAGCAGGAACTTCAAGCTCTTTTAATTTGGCCTTTTCCATTTCACGGATATGTCGTGCAGTAATTCGACGTCCCGCTTCAACAAACACTTTGCCTTTTTTATCCTGAAAATCAAACGCCAGCGTTTGGCCACGCATGCGAGCCGGATCTAATGCCATGTACCATTTATCTTTGATGTAGGTAATTTGATCCGTATCAAAAAACATCTCAAGCATTTGCTCGGTTGTATAACCCAATGCCCGCAGTAATATACTTGCCGCAAGTTTACGTCGACGGTCAATTCGGACAAAAACACAATCCTTGGCATCAAATTCAAAATCCAACCAAGAACCACGATAAGGAATAATACGCGCTGAATAGAGCAGCTTACCTGAGGAATGCGTTTTTCCTCGATCATGATCAAAAAAGACACCAGGAGAACGGTGAAGCTGAGAAACAATAACTCGCTCAGTGCCGTTAATGACAAAGGTTCCATTATTTGTCATTAAGGGTATTTCACCCATATAAACTTCTTGCTCTTTTATATCTTTGATTGGCTTGTTATCACCGGCCACATCTTTGTCATAAATGACCAAACGCAACTTAACACGCAACGGTGCAGCGTAGGTCATACCTCGCTGTTGACACTCTTTAACATCGAATACTGGATTACCTAATCGATAGCTCACATATTCCAGGCCAGCACTGCCAGTGTAACTAACAATCGGAAACACGGATTTAAATGCGCCGTGAAGTCCTTTTTCTGCCAGGTTCTCAGCGTCTACATTACGCTGTAAAAAACCTTTATAGGAATCAAGCTGAATAGATAATAAATAGGGAACTTGTAATACATCAGGGTGCTTACCAAAATCCTTTCGGATTCGTTTTTTCTCGGTAAATGAGTACGCCATTAGAGTGCCTCGTCGCCGTTTAAAGAAAGAGTTATGACTAAATAATGACCCAATTTGGGTGACACACAATCTTCTAAACTAGCCTTGCTAGCAAAATCAAACTAAATCGTTTGACACAAACAAGAATAGGCCGGCAACAAGCGTCGCCAGCCAAATTCTTTATGATAGTCGAAAAGTCTACACTTGACAAAGTTTTCAGTAGTTTACTTGATCTCTACTGATGCGCCAGCTTCTTCCAACTGTTTCTTGAGCTCTTCAGCTTCGTCTTTCGATGCGCCTTCCTTAACAGGAGCTGGAGCACTTTCAACCAATGCTTTTGCTTCTTTCAAACCAAGACCAGTTGCACCACGAACTGCTTTAATGACAGCAACTTTATTACCACCAAAGCTAGTCATAACAACGCTAAACTCTGTTTGCTCTTCAGCAGCAGCGCCAGCATCAGCCGCGCCCGGCGCAGCTGCAACTGCAACTGCAGCAGCCGCTGAAACACCAAATTTTTCTTCCATGGAAGAGATTAAATCTACAACATCCATCACCGACATATTGGCAACAGCTTCTAAAATGTCTTCTTTTGTAGCAGCCATTTTATTTCTCCTAAACTTATAACTTTAAATTAAATTCGATTACTAAAAGATCAAGCTGCAAGCTATTAACTAACCCGCGTCTTTTTGATCCTTGACCGCAGCCAACACACGAACCATTTTACTTGGTACTTCGTTCATTGTGCGAACCAGCTTTTCAACCGGCGCTTTCATGACTGACATCAATTGAGCAATTGCTTCATCTTTCGTAGGTAAGCTTGCGACCGCTTTAATATCAGCAGGTGACAGTAATTTACCGCCCAAAGAAACAACTTTAACAACAAGTTTTTTGTTATCTTTGGAAAATTTGTCAATGACTCGTGCCGCACCACCTGGGTCTTCTTGAGAAAAAGCGAGAATCAGAGGACCTTTTAATTCCTCTTGTATACATTCAAACTCAGTCCCTTTAACCGCACGTCGTGCCAGAGAATTTTTGACAACTCGTAAATACACTCCACCATCGCGTGCTTGTGCCCGCAATGTTGTCATGTCGCCAACTGTCATACCGCGATACTCTGCCGCTACTGCAGAATGAGCAGAAGCCGCAACAACAGCCACCTCATCAACAATCGCTTTTTTAGCTTCAAGAGTTAGACTCATGAGCACACCTCCAGGGTATCTCGTCGCTACTCAGTGCATTCATCTTTTGCCTCAGGCGCACTCCTATTGAGTGCTCAATCGGTCACATATCTGCATATGCTCCCTCTCTCCGCGCACAATAGGAGCGCCTGAGTCAAAATCTAAACGCCCTGAGCAGCAACGTACTTATTTCAGCACAAAACAAAAACTGTTCTGCACCATCCTCACGGCTAACCACTACAGAATTCTGTGATGAACTCGCCGTCTGCGTAGGCCGGAAACCATTAAGTCAGTCACTAATAAAAGAAACGACACCTACGGTCTTTGACGACTGCTGTTTGGAACAGCAGTCCAAAGTTTGTGTTAGATAAATCAGCTTCCCAATTTATCTAAATAAAAAATAATTATTTATACGTTGATTGAAGCTATCTCAACCGGCACACCAGGCCCCATAGTAGTGGAGACAGTAATCTTTCGTAAGTAGATACCTTTCGCAGAACTGGGCTTTGCTTTTTTAAGGTCAGTAAGTAATGCTTCCAAATTACCTTTCAAGGAATCCACATTAAAATCAACTTTACCTAAGGTGCAATGAATAATACCCGCTTTATCGGTTCGATATCGTACTTGACCAGCTTTCGCATTTTTGACCGCACCAGCAACATCAGGGGTAACCGTTCCAACCTTTGGATTTGGCATTAGTCCGCGAGGACCTAGAATCTGACCTAACTGACCAACTACCCGCATAGCATCAGGAGAAGCAATAACAACATCGAAATCCATATTACCAGCTTTAACTTCAGCAGCCAGATCATCCATACCAACGATATCAGCACCAGCTTCTTTTGCTGCGTCTGCATTAGGTCCTTGCGTGAATACAGCAACACGTACTGTTTTACCGGTACCATTTGGCAATACTGTTGAACCCCTAACCACTTGATCAGACTTCCGAGGATCGACGCCGAGATTCACACTTACATCGATAGCCTCTTTAAACTTAGCCGTTGGTACTTCTTTTAATAAAGAAAATGCCTCATCAACGTTGTAGATTTTTCCAGGAGTTAACTTTTCATTTATTGCTTTTTGTCGCTTAGAAATTTTAGCCATTTTATAACCCCTTCACTTCTAGACCCATGCTACGCGCACTACCCGCAACTGTTCGAATAGCCGCTTCTTCATCAGCAGCCGTCAAATCAGGCATCTTGATATTGGCAACAGCCAATAACTGCTCTCGTGTCACACTACCCGCAACATCTCGACCGGGTGCTTTGCTGCCACTTTTGAGCCCAATTTCTTTTAAAATTAATACAGATGCAGGTGGAGTTTTGGTGATAAAGGTAAAGCTACGATCACTATAAACTGTGATAACCACTGGAATCGGCAAGCCAGCTTCCATTTTTTGAGTTTGCGCATTAAATGCTTTACAGAATTCCATGATGTTTACACCATGCTGACCTAACGCAGGACCAACTGGTGGACTAGGATTAGCCTGACCAGCTTTAACTTGCAGCTTAATATAAGCTTCGACTTTTTTAGCCATTGTAGTACTCCTTATGGGTACCGTTACGCTCTAGAGCTCAACTCTACGAGTAACTAACGTCTTTCGACTCCCCGGTTTTGGATTAGCCTATTTTTAGGCAAACAACAACCCAACTAGCAGGTTGCAAATATCTTAACCTTTCTCTACTTGACCAAATTCCAAATCAACTGGCGTGGAACGGCCAAATATTAAAACTGAAACTCTCAAGCGACTTTTTTCATAGTCCACTTCTTCGACGACACCATTAAAATCATTAAATGGACCATCATTAATTCGAACAACCTCACCCGGCTCGAACAAAATTTTCGGCTTGGGCTTATCAACGCCTTCTTGCACGCGTTGCAATATGGCATTGGCTTCTTTATCAGTTATTGGCGCAGGTGCATCTTTAGTTCCACCGATAAAACCCATGACTTTAGGAACGCTTTTAACTAAATGCCAAGTTTCATCATCCATGTCCATTTGAACAAGCACGTAACCGGGGAAAAATTTACGCTCACTTTTGCGTTTTTGCCCTTCGCGCATTTCAACAACTTCTTCCGTTGGCACCATGACTTCACCAAAGCGATCTTGCACTCCAGCATGAATAATTCGATCCTCAAGCGATTTCTTAACTTGACTTTCGAACCCTGAATACGCATGAACCACATACCAACGCAATGACATCGACAATTAGCTCCCTTGACCCGTTAGTATCTGTACAGCCCATAATAATAGGGAATCTAAACCCCACAACATGAGACCAACGACTATGACACTCAACATAATTAACAAAGTGGTTTGCGACGTCTCTTTTCGCGTCGGCCAAACAACCTTTCGAACTTCCGTTCTCGCATCTTGTAAAAATGCCCAAGATTGCTTACCAACTTGCGAAGTCATGACGACTGCAACAGCTATTGCCACAATGACCAACAAGCCAATTACGCGGTACAGCAAAGATTGCTCATCAAAATAGTAGAAGCCAACAATGCCTCCACCAATTATGAGCAACGCTAGTATTATTTTAATTCGGTCTGCCATTTTGGTACACGTACCTAATTATTAATTAATCATAATGGCAGGCCAGGAGGGAATCGAACCCCCAACCTGCGGTTTTGGAGACCGCTGCTCTGCCAATTGAGCTACTGGCCTACTGCTTTTTACGCATTAAAAATCTGCGCCTTTCAAAAAAACAACAAGGTGCTCACCAAGATGAGCACCTTATTTCGCACCCACTCAGCTCACCTTTAATTTATTCGATTACTGCGTCAAACAAATCAAAGACAACCTGAGCAGCTACACTATATTGATTTACTCAAAAATTTTCGCTACAACACCTGCGCCAACGGTACGTCCACCTTCTCGTATCGCAAAACGCAATCCTTCTTCCATCGCTATGGGATTAATCAACTTCACTTTCATGTTGACGTTATCACCCGGCATAACCATTTCAACACCTTCCGGTAATTCACAGGCGCCTGTGACATCTGTGGTGCGGAAGTAAAATTGAGGTCGGTAACCTTTGAAAAATGGGGTATGACGACCGCCTTCATCTTTGCTCAACACGTATACTTCTGCTTCGAAGTAGGTGTGTGGCGTGATGGTACCGGGATGCGCCAATACTTGGCCACGTTCAATTTCTTCACGTTTGGTACCACGTAAGAGTATACCGACGTTGTCACCGGCACGGCCTTCGTCCAGTAATTTACGGAACATTTCAACACCGGTAACCGTGGTTTTCGCCGTGTCTTTGATGCCCACGATTTCCACTTCTTCACCCACTTTGACAATGCCGCGTTCCACACGACCGGTGGCCACCGTGCCACGACCGGAGATAGAGAACACATCTTCTACAGGTAGCAAGAAGGCACCATCAACGGCACGCTCGGGCTCTGGAATGTATTCATCCATGGCCTCAATCAGTTTGTAGATGGAAGGTACGCCGATATCGCTTTGGTCACCTTCTATCGCTTTTAGTGCAGAGCCAACAACAACGGGTGTGTCGTCGCCTGGAAATTCGTATTGATCTAACAATTCACGCACTTCCATTTCAACAAGCTCTAATAATTCTTCGTCGTCTACCATGTCAGCTTTGTTGAGGTATACCAATATATAAGGTACGCCGACCTGACGTGATAACAGGATATGCTCACGGGTTTGTGGCATTGGACCATCCGCGGCTGAACAAACCAGGACCGCACCGTCCATTTGCGCCGCACCAGTGATCATGTTTTTGACATAGTCAGCATGTCCAGGGCAGTCAACGTGGGCATAGTGACGGATGTCTGATTCGTATTCCACGTGAGCCGTTGCGATGGTTATGCCTCGCGCGCGCTCTTCAGGGGCACTGTCGATTTGATCGTAATCTTTGGTTTCTCCACCGTGTTTTTCGGCCATACATTTGGTCAATGCGGCTGTTAGCGTGGTTTTACCGTGGTCAACGTGACCGATGGTGCCGACATTCACATGCGGCTTGGTACGTTCAAACTTTTCCTTGGACATAAAAGGATCCTCTCTAAAAAATATTTATTCAAACAATCTGACTCAAATCATTTCACAATCATTTGAGCAATATAATCAAAGTCACAAACTGGAGCCCACACCCGGATTTGAACCGGGGACCTCTTCCTTACCAAGGAAGTGCTCTACCCCTGAGCTATGTGGGCAAAATCATCTAAGGCTAAAGATTCACACCTATATATAGGAAGAATTTTTCCCCAGCTTGCTATTACATTAACCCACATATGGAGCGGGTGATGGGAATCGAACCCACGTATTCAGCTTGGAAGGCTGAAGTTCTACCATTGAACTACACCCGCTTATTCGCCCTACAAACTCTTTTGATCCTGTCGACGCATCGCTTACGCTATTAATGGTGGAGGGGGAAGGATTCGAACCTTCGTAGGCGGAGCCGACAGATTTACAGTCTGTTCCCTTTGGCCACTCGGGAACCCCTCCAAAAATAGCGGTGTATTCTCTACAAACCACCAGTCCATGTCAACAACAAACAACCGAAATACAAGAAAAACTTACATTTTTTCGATCGTCATAAATTAAATGACAAAACGCTTTCACGCTCACATCACAAGCTCAACAGAATAAATAGCAACCAGCTTCTGCGAGATTTGTCAAAATCTCAGCAACGGATACAGCAAAAGGCAAAGCTTGGACCACACGCAATGCAATCGAACTAAATTTTTCGGGAACTGAGTCATGCGACGCCAGTCATAAATTAAAGAATTGGAAGAATGAAATACTTCAAGCCTTTGATCTCAATCTATTTCATCTATTTAACGGAGGTTAATTAAATGAACATTCAGAACACGAATGACACCACCAACTATGGTTTAATGGATAACAATATGGATGATGAGAAACTGTACGACTCCAAGAGTGATCACCAACACTCATCACTTAAAAAAATCGAACAATACTGGGAAGAAAAACAGTTAAAAAGTTTATTGGAAGATGAATTGTTTCGCCCCTAAGACATAAAAAACCCCGCAGCAATGCGGGGTTCAAATATGGTGGGCCGTCCGCGACTCGAACGCGGGACCAATGGATTAAAAGTCCACTGCTCTACCAACTGAGCTAACGGCCCTAAATCGAGGGCGATATAATACAGATAATAATTGAAATAACAACAGATTAATCAATATTTTTACAACGGATTTGCCACCAATATCAGCCTCGAAAGACGATCAATTTATGGAAACAAATCCGCAGTAAAACTTAGCGTAAAATCAAAATGCGAAGTCTGTTAATCAAACCGCCTCTAGTTTACGCAACCCTTTGGGTAACATTTTCATGTCCACTAAACTAGTGACCAATGCTTTTGAGAAAGTTGCTTCTTCTTCGTAGACCATTTTGTAATATTGGATTTTCATGGTTAAAGCACTGCCGAAAATAATCCCAAACAAAGCAATAAAAGAACCTAGAGCCAAAGTTGAAACACCCGTTACACCTTGACCGAGTGTGCAACCCAAAGCCAAGACCGCTCCGAATCCCATTAATACGGCACCAACAAAATGCGTTATAAAATCCTTGCCATCAACAAACCATTCTATACGAAAGCCTTTGCTTATCAGCGCCCACAAAAATGATCCCGTAATTGCACCAAAAACTGCCATTATTCCAAAGGTCAGATAAGCTCTATCCAACCCAGCCTGAAGATAGGCAAATGACTGTCCCATGGGATTAACAAACGTATAAGATTGCGAGCTCAATGGCGCAAAACTCGCTGGTTTACCCTCTTCCGAATCTGCGACAAAATCCCAATTCTCCACAAAACTGCGAAGACTATGAACTTCACCATCCACATCCACCAAAATAACGCCGCTGACATACCAACCGCCAAGAATACATAAACCAACGATCAGTCCACCGAATACGTTATCAAAACTACCGCGAAAATCAGTCGACTTTAGAGCAAAGACGGCCAATCCAATACTCAAGATAGCACCAATAATTGTGGTTGCCTTCGCGCCACTCTCTTCCCCTGCCACAATAGTACCCAAATCTTGGCTACGCCCTAAATCTATCGCGGCGTCACGTATCCAGCCATAAAAAAGCTCTGAAAACAATGTCTTATCAGTACCTGGAAATGGATTTGTCATGTAGTAGGCGATAATAGCAATAACAATCAAGACCAATATGGACTTTAAATTCCCCCCGCCGATTCTGATAAGGGTTTTATTCCCGCAACCACTAGCCAGTGTCATTCCGATTCCAAATAGCAGACCACCCATTAAATTTTCTGCCCAAATTAATTGATTAGAACGATAAGGAGGGAAAGCGCCATCGACACTCATGACATCAAGGGCTTCCATGATTGTTACACCCATCATTGCAACAGCCATAGCGAATATCCAAGCTCGCATTCGACCCGTATCACCAATATTTACCCAATCAGACACAGCACCCATCGTACAAAAATTGGTTTTATTAGCCACAGCGCCCAATACAACTGCAATTCCAAATGAAGACCAAAGCAATACATTTTGGCCCTCAAAAAAGTTTTCAAACATCATTATGGTATGACCTCCAGATTAATCTGTATCGGGGTTATCGCCCAGAACCCCACCCCATTATAAATATTCTTATTAATCAATGGGATATTTGCACATAATCGAATTTTGATCCATATTCAGACAATTAACAAGTCAGTATATTACAATATATTTATTTACCCACTTAACTCAAAATTTTAGCTCGCCATAACCTCAAAAACCATATCCCAAAATAGGTCTTCTACTTAAAATTAATGGCTATCGATGCTGATACAAAGTTTGATCATCTATACCTGCATCAAAAAATCCTTGCCGCCTTAGTCGACACGAGTCACATACACCACAGGCATATCCATTCTTATCAGCTTGATAGCAGGATACTGTTTGATGATAATCAACACCCAGCTCTAATCCCATTTGTATAATTTGCGCTTTAGTTTTGCGTATTAAAGGGGTTTCTATTTTCATAGCGTTTCCTTCAATCGCGGCCTTGGTTGCCAAGTTTGCCATAGTTTCAAATGCTTCAATAAATGCCGGACGACAATCGGGATAGCCGGAATAATCAACGGCGTTAACACCAATAAAAATGCGATTGATTTTCAAAACCTCGGCCCAGGCTAAGGCCAATGATAGAAAAACCGTATTTCGCGCGGGTACATATGTAATTGGAATGCCTTCATGCTCTACATTCGGCACAGCAATGGATTCATCAGTTAAAGCTGAGCCGCCAAAATCTGCTAAATTAATATTGACCACTTTATGCTGCAGAGCGCCCTTTTCTGCAGAAATTTTTGCAGCCGCTGTCAACTCTGCCCGATGTCGTTGGCCGTAATCAAAACTCAATGTATAACAATCATAATTTTCAGCTTGAGCAACGGCAAGTGTTGTGACTGAATCAAGTCCACCAGAAAGTAACACAATCGCTTTTTTGGATTTACGATGCATCTATAGAGTGCTCACACATAGATTAGAAATCATCTACCAGGCTCATCCGCCCACAATAATTTGTGAAGTTGCATTTGAAATCGAACTGAAAGCTGATCTTCAAGGATCCATTCGGCCAATTGTCGAGGTGGCAATTGCTCAAAACTACTGGAAAACCAGATTTCACATTTGCCTTTGAGCTTGTACTTTTGAATAAATTCTTTTGACCATTCGTAATCCCGGCGACTGCAAATCACAAACTTTAGCTGATCATGGTCAGAGAGAAACTGAAAATTTTCAATCAGATTTTTCGCGCTTTCCTGTGAATCCGGCGTTTTTACATCAACAACACGTGATACCCGCAAATCTACATTTTTAATACTCAGTGCGCCACTGGTTTCAAGTGAAACAGAATAATCCCTATCGCACAACGACCTTAATAAAACGTCGCAATTCTTTTGCGCCAGCGGCTCGCCGCCAGTGACTGTCACAAATTTAGTATCATATTTCTTAACTTCAGCCAGAATTGCCGTAATAGTCATCCACTCTCCACCCTGAAATGCATATGCCGTATCACAATAAGCACAGCGAAGAGGGCAACCCGTTAACCTAATAAAAACCGTTGGTTGACCCGCTGTTTTTGCTTCGCCTTGTAGGGAATAAAATATCTCAGTAATACGTAACCGATCCGGATCAGACATGTGTAGAAAGAGAACCTTGATTTAAAATGCGGGAATGTTAGACAAAAAAAAGAAGAAAATCCACTAAGGATCTTGAGATTATCCAGCAGTAAGCTGACCTTCTTGCCTCATTTTCTCCAATCGACGTTGAGCCAAGCGCGCTGCAGTAGATGCAGAATAATCAGTCATCACTTTCTCCAATGCTCGTTGCGCATTTGGCCATTGCTGCAATTCGTAAAAACTGAATCCCATTTTTAAATAGGCATCTGGTACTTTTCGACTCTCAGGGTAGGCAGAAATCACCTTATTGAAGTGCGATGTCGCTGATTCATAATCCTTAATGACATAATAGGCTTCAGCCATCCAGTATTGGGCGTTTGCCGCGTAATCACTGGCTGGATAACTAATCAAATAAATCTGAAAAGCTTCGATAGCTTCCTCGTAGCGACCCTCTTTTAAAATTGCCAAGGCCGATTGATAGCCCTCTTGCTCATTAAGTGCCTGCTGCGCATTATCAGGATTTTGATTATCGTCAAGTTGCGGGACTTGAGGGCTGACCCCAGCAACGCCACTTGCAATTTTTTTATCCAAGTCGATAATTCTTTGATCAAGATCCAAATAAATGTCTTTTTGTTGTTTCTTTAATTCACCTAAATTATGCCCAAGCAATTCCATTTCGCCACGTAAATCACTCACTTCGCGCTGCAAACTTTTTAGCAGGGTTAACATTTCCAGTAAATTTTGATTATTAAGCAACCTTTCTATGCGCGTAATGCGTTGGTCATAGTTTTTCGCTGTTCCGGCGGCCCAACCCTCAACACTGAAAACACAGATTAGAAAGATAACAAAAAAATGGCTGGCAAAACGTTTACGTTTTAAACCAGCCACTTTATTAAATAGTTTCATCTGCATTACGGCAAAGTGATTTTATAAGGAATAAACCAACTCGCTATTCAGCGTATACAAAAACAGAACGTCTGTTCCACTTCCATGCTGACTCGTCATGCCCTTCAACATCGGGTCGTTCTTCACCAAAACTAACAATTCTCACTTGCTCTTTACTAACACCCTGAAGTGAGAAAAATTGAAACACAGCATGCGCGCGACGCTCACCTAACGCAATATTGTATTCACGTGTTCCACGCTCATCACAATGACCCTCAACTACCACGGAAGAATTTGGATTTGCCATCAGAAAATTCGCATGTGCTTGCAAAATATCTTGATATTCAGGCTTTATTTCAGCCCGATCAAATTCAAAGTAAATTTTTCGTTCTGATAACAAATCGGAATCAGCGCTACCTTTATCAGCAATTGGCTCAGGTTCGGGCTCTACCACAGGTACTGGCTCAGCTTGAGTTACCGTTCCGCCATCTCCCAATTGAGACCCATCAGAAGCACTCGCAGTAGAAGCACCACCGTCAGAAACAGACACGCTGTCACCGGCTGCACCTTCGGCTTTCTCTTCCGTAGAACCACATCCAATAATTAGCAAAATGGGCAAAATTGCCACCACCAGCTTTATAACCGGCTTCATATACGACTCCTTATATCAAACAAATTTAATTAGTTTAGATAAGACGACCATGCTGGCTCTCGCACCTCGCCAATCCCCTCATCAACAAAACGCTGGGGAGCACTGCCATCAAGTGACACTGCGACTAGCCCTGTCTTCTTATCTTTACGTCCTTTTTGTGCGTAATTTGCAGCGTAAATAATCATACTACTGTTAGGCGCAAAACTTGGTGATTCATGTTCCGATTCACCTGAAGATGAATCAGCTACGATACGCATTTCCCGAGTGCCCAAATCCATAACCGCAATATTATAGCCATTATTTTTACTTAAGTGCACGAACGTTATCATTTTTCCGTCCGGAGAAAAAGAGGCGCGTAGATTTTGTTTCCCTTTAAAGGTCAATCGCTTGATTCTTTTATCGTCAAATGTGTATTCATACAACTGTGGCGAACCACCACGTTCAGAGGTAAAAATTATTCTTGAACCATCGGGCGACCAACGTGGCTCAGTATCAATACTCCAATGCCGTGTAATGCGCTGCATTTTACGCGTCAAAATATCCATTGTATAAATGTCCGCGCTACCGTTAGACAAAACTTGTATTGCAAATTGGCTCCCGTCAGGAGACCAACTGGGTGCAGATGCTTTTGTTGAACGTTTAGTCACTCGTCGCGGCTGTTTACCAATTTCAATATCAAACACAAAAACCCCTTGGCCTAAACTTCCAGCCATCGCAAACGCAAGTTGATTACCTTTGGGTGACCACGTTGGCGAAAAAAGCGGCCAATCATGTCTAATCACTTCCTGCTCACCATAACCATCCGCATCCGCTAGATATAATCGATACGGTTTGGGTGTTTTATTGGGGAATTTTTTAATGTAGACAATTCGCGTATCAAATGCGCCCTTAATTCCTGTTAACGCTTCATAAATTATGTCGCTTATTTTGTGTGCTATTTTTCTTAGCTGCAACGGTTGTGCGTCATATCGGAAACCGGTAATTTGTTTTTGCCGATACACATCGTAGAGCCGAAACTCAACAATATACTTTCCATTTTTACCTGGCCGCACTTGCCCAATCACTAAATTGGGAATCTCTAAGATGCGCCAGTTTTTAAATCGTATTTGACGCGGACTGAACGGTTTTGCCAACATGTCGGCCGTTTTTAATGGCGCAAACTGTCCACTACGAGACAAATCTGCTTTGACAATCTCGGCAATATCACTGTCTTTGGGTAAAGGTTTATCACCCGTCCATTTAAATGGAACGACGGCAATCGGAATGGCATCCTCTACGCCTTCTGTAATTTCGATTGTCAATGCCGCATAAGATTGACTAATCATTGAGAACAACAATATGCTGGTACAACAAATCGCTTTGATCAAACTTCCACCTTTTGTTAAGCCTTTATAATCGAATTATTTCTTGGGCTTAAATTTGAATGTAATTTCCCGGAAATGCGTAAATAATGATTTATTTGGCGGCAAAGGTAAAGGTGCAGCAGCTCTTACCGCATCTTCCACACTCCGCTTAAAAATATCATCACCTGTACATTTTCTCGCTTCCACTTGCAACACATCACCCGTGGGCATCATACGTACAAACACATCACAAGACATCGTCGATTTAACCGTTACAGGTTTACGCCAATTATTTTCCACCTGCTTTTTAATAAAACCAATGTAGCGATTAATCACCTTGCCTTCTTTCTTTGATTTTGCAGATTCTAAACGTTTATTCTCTTCATCTATCTGTCGTTGACGTTCACGTTCATCATCAATACGTTGTTGTGCTTCAATCGCAGCCAAGGCTTTTTCTTTAGCTTTTCGTTCAATTTCTTCCGCACGCTTTCGCTCAACTTCGGCCTGCTTTTGGCGCTTTTCTTCTTTGCGACGATTATCTTCAGCAATGCGCTGTTGTTCAACCTCTTTTAATCGTTTTTGTTCAGCGACTTTAGCGGCTTTCTCAGCTTTCTTCCGTTTCTTTTCTGCAATTTTACGTTTACGGTCTTCTTCTTTGCGTTTTTTCTCGGCTTTCTTTCGTTCCTTTTCTAGCTTCTTCTTCTTCGCCTGCTCTTTTTTACGCTTTTTCTCTAACTCTTTTAAACGCTTCTGTTCTTTCAAACGTTTTTTACGCGCTTTGTCCGCATCACGTTCCAATTTTTTAACGCGATCAGTTTCGGATTTTCGTTTCTTGGCTTCGAGCGCCTTTAATTTTTCAAGCTCTGCCTGGACTTCGGACTCATCTACCATGGTTGCTTGAACCACATCCACATCTTTTTTTACATTGACGGGTTTATGGTCCAATTGAAAATTAACCACAAAAGCACCTGCAGCAATAACATGAAATACAACTGCCATGGCAAACGCACGTGGATACTTAGTGATGAGAACTAACATGAATTATTTTTTTTTGTCATTTCTGATAGTGATGGGTTCAGGCGCTTCGGTGATTAAACCCACACTAGGCGCGCCCGCTCGCTGCAACAAGCCCATCGCGACAACCACTTTGCCGTACAATACATCTTTGTCACCCCGCACCATAACGGGTGTTTTAGGTTTTAAACGCAATACAGCCGCGACTTTATTCACCAAAGCTTGATGATCTATGGATGTTTTTTCTTCTTCGCCAACATTGAGATAATAATTGCCGTTTATATCGACAGTGACAACCAGAGGTTCCTGAACATCACTTTCAATGGGTTCCGCTGCAGCTTGAGGCAAGTCAACCTTAACACCTTGTGTCAGCAAAGGTGCGGTAATCATAAATATAACTAGCAATACCAGCATAACGTCAATGTAGGGCACGACGTTGATTTCAGCAACGCTTCGGCGCCCTCTGACTCTTCGCTCAGATGACACTATTTATGAGCCTGTCTTTGTAGTACGTTTGAAAACTCTTCATAGAAGGCATCATATCGACCCGTGATTCGATCAATTTGATTTACAAATTTGTTATAAGCCAACACCGCTGGGATAGCAGCAAACAAACCCATGGCCGTAGCAATTAATGCCTCTGCAATGCCCGGCGCAACCATACTTAACGTCGCTTGTTTGGCATCACCCAAGGCTCGAAACGAATTCATAATACCCCAGACCGTGCCAAACAAACCCACATATGGACTGGTAGAACCGGTTGAGGCCAAAAATGGCAAATGATTTTCCAGCGCATCAATTTCACGGTTCATACAAACTCGCATACTGCGCTGCACACCCTCCATAATAACTTTGGGCGTAAGGTCTGAGTCTTTTCTCAAGCGGGCAAACTCTCGGAATCCTGCTTCGAATATGGATTCAATCCCGTTGTCACCGGGTTTTTTCGTGAATCGTGATGTATGTTTATAAAGATCACTTAAATCGTTGGCTTTCCAAAAACGATCTTCAAAAGTATCTGCATTCTTCTTGGCAACCTTAATCAGTTTCCATTTGCTAAAAATGATAGTCCATGACAATAAGGAAGCGAGTAACAGTAAAAACATCACCAATTGCACCAAAAACGAGGCGCCTGTAATTAGATGAATAATGGATAAATCAGTGCTCACGCAGAAGCTCCTCAAATAAGGGGTCAGGAATTCTTTTAGGTCGAAGCTGGCTTTTACTTAAAGAGGCTATGCTTATTTTTGCATCGCACAACAATTCGTTTTCAGTATTTATTTTATCGAATTCGGCAAACATCCCGCCGCATTCATTAACCGGATCGGCGGCACGAAATATTGATTGGGTAAATTTCAACTGAACCTTGCTTGCATGAGTCACTTCTGCGGTAATCAGCAATTGATCGTTAAATTTGGCTGGAAGGTAATAACCAATTTCCACGCGCTTAACCGCAAACATCAAATCCGAATCATTAATTATTTGATCTTGCTCCAAACCTTTGGCGCGCAACATTTCTGTACGACAACGTTCCATGTATTTTAAGTAATTCGCGTAATAAACAACGCCACCGTGATCAGTATCTTCATAATAAACACGAACTGGCCAGCAATAAGTTTTCATTTTATCAATTTTCTTGGAAATTTCATCTGACGTGATTAGCAGACAGTTTAATAAGGTTTAACATCGGCTCTTTTGTGCAATTTTTCTACCCGTTATTCAATTATGGCTTAAAAGCATTTTGTCGAGGAAAACTTTTACAGTTTTTAACATTCTAAACACTAAAAGTTAAGACGTCACTCCAGTACATACTCTTTGCATTGTTGAAAAACGGAATCTTCAGCCGGAACAATCCCAAAATGTAAATAGGCATTTTTTGTTGCAACCCGACCACGCGGCGTGCGCATAATATAACCTTTCTGAATAAGAAATGGCTCCAAAACATCTTCTATCGTACCCCGTTCTTCGCCAATGGCTGCCGCCAGATTATCTAAACCCACAGGCCCACCATCAAACGAGTGAATCATCGTTTCCATTAGTTTACGGTCCATAAAATCCAAACCTTGTTTATCCACATCCAGCATACTTAATGCTTGGTCAGCGACATCATCGCTGATATGGCCATTGGCTTTCACATCCGCATAATCCCGAACGCGTCTAAGTAGACGGTTTGCAATGCGTGGAGTTCCACGAGAACGTTTAGCAATTTCCTGGGCACCACCCTGGTCAATGTCCACTTGCATCAGTGCAGCGCTTCGCTTAACAATAAAACTTAATTCAGCAACCGTATAAAACTCCAAACGCTGCACGATACCAAATCGATCACGTAATGGGGATGTTAAAAGTCCTGCACGTGTCGTAGCACCAACTAATGTAAAAGGTGGAAGATCCAATTTTATTGATCGTGCTGCCGGACCTTCTCCAATCATAATATCCAGCTGAAAGTCTTCCATGGCTGGATACAAAACTTCTTCCACAATAGAACCCAAACGATGAATCTCATCAATAAATAAAACATCATGGGGTTCTAAATTCGTTAATAAGGCAGCTAAATCACCTGGGCGTTCCAATACGGGACCGGATGTTTGTCGAATGTTAACGCCCATTTCCTGAGCGACGATATTGGATAACGTCGTTTTGCCTAAACCCGGCGGGCCATACAAAAGCACATGATCGAGCGATTCTTCTCTTTTTCTTGCTGCAGTGATGAAAATTTCTAACTGATTTCTAACAGTTTCTTGGCCTACATAATCCTTTAAGGTTTTGGGTCGAATCTTTTGCGTAACGGCATCTTCGTGACCACTTATTTGAGGAGAAACCAATCTATCACTTTCAATCATTAATTTGTCACCGCCATGGTTTGCAATGCGAGTCGAATAATTTCTTCACTGTTTACAACATCATTATCAACATTCTTCACCATTCTATTCGCTTCTTGAGATTTATAACCCAAAGCGACTAATGCACAGATTGCATCTTCTCTCGGTGAATGCAATTGTTCTGCAACGAGTATATCAGGAGATGTTTCAGTGCTAATTGGGGCAAATTCTTTTAACCGGTCTTTCAATTCAATAACTAGCCTTTCCGCGGTCTTTTTACCCACACCTGGCAACTTCACCAAGGTACTAACATCGTTTTCCGTAACACAACGCGAAAGCTCCGTACTCGTAATTCCCGATAAAATTGTTACTCCTAATTTTGGACCGACGCCGTTAATACGAATCAATAAACGAAACATTGACCGTTCAGCTTCCGAGGCAAAACCATATAATAGCTGGGCATCTTCGCGGACTACCATGTGCGTTAACAGTGTGACTTTATGCCCCGCATCTGGTAATTGATAGAACGTTGTCATCGGCGCCTCTACTTCGTAACCCACCCCGTTGACATCTATCAAAATTTGCGGAGGTTTTTTAAAAATTATTTCACCCGATAAACGCCCAATCATAACTGACCTCTTTATATACCTTCGGTTATATAACCACGTTTACTAAGACGATTCAATGTATGTAAATTCTGCGCATGACAAAGCGCGATTGCTAATGCATCTGCCGCGTCAGTTGGTGGCGCTTTATTTAAATTAAGCTGTGTTTTCACCATGTGTTGAACCTGCTCTTTACTTGCATGACCACGACCGACAACTGCCTTTTTAATTTGATTTGGTGAATATTCACCAACTTTCAATGACCGAGTTACACAAGCACATATTGCAGCGCCTCGGGCTTGCCCCAGCTTAAGCGCACTAGCCACATTTGTTTTCACAAAGACTTGCTCAATAGCGGCAATATGAGGCTGGTATTCAGTGATGATGGCATCCAGGCCAACAAAAATTTCTTTTAATTTTTCAGGAAAGTTATCGCTTTTAGTTTTAATACAACCACTAGCAACGTAAGAGTAAGTAAATCCGCTGACGTTAACGACACCATAGCCGGTAATACGTGATCCAGGATCAATGCCGAGTATTCGAGTCAAAAGTCTTTTCGATTTATCAATTGCAGAAGTTTATACATCCAATTGCGCTAAAACGTCGTCATTAATTTCTGCATTGGAATAAACATTCTGAGTATCATCAAGGTCTTCCAACATTTCCAACAGTTTAATCATGGTCGATGCCTCTTTAACTGCCAAGGATACACTGGTCGATGCCTGCATAGTAACCTCTGAAGATTCTGGCTCCGTTCCAGCAGCAATCAGAGCTTCCTTGATATCGACAAATGTTTCAGGCGTTGTCATAACATCGAAGCTGCCATCATCATTTGTCACAACATCTTCCGCACCTGCATCAAGAGCATGCTCCATAATTTTTTCTTCGTCAGCACCTACAGGATAACTAATCATACCTGTTTTGGTAAATAAATAAGAAACAGAGCCAGAAGTCCCAAGATTGCCACCCATCTTGCTAAATGCATGACGAACTTCAGCGACAGTTCGATTTTTGTTATCAGTCATGCAATCCACCATAATGGCTACACCTGCCGGACCATAACCTTCATAACGTATTTCATCCAACTGCCCTTCATCACCATCCCCGCTACCACGTTTAATGGCGCGCTCGATAGTGTCTTTTGGCATATTGTTGCTTAAACCACTATCTATTGCCGCTCGTAATCTCGGGTTAGCAGATACATCGCCGCCACCTATTCGAGCAGCTACAGTAAGTTCACGAATAATTTTAGTAAAAATTTTGCCGCGTTTGGCGTCTTGAGCGCCTTTACGATGTTTGATATTCGACCATTTACTATGTCCTGCCATGAAATCCTCATACTTAAGTGTAATTTTTAATCTGGAACGCTTCATATCAGCGAAGGAATCGTGTTTAATTTTAGCATTCTTGAGAAGGAAGATTAAGCAAATGGAACACATGAGCGAATAAACATGTATTTTATATCCAACACCTTTTCAATTGTTCATCAACGCCTCGAAAACCTCAGCGCTGTAAAGTCTGTGTTTACAGGAATCACAAACCAACTGCCTAGAAAAAGTACTGATGCCTCATTAAAACGAGAAACGCAGACTAAAATTGAATATATTCATAACAAGTTGAGAAAAGGTGACCCTTACCTCGACATTCAAATCACATCTCGCACACAAACAAATTAAAGCGGTATGGCTGAAGCGAAAGGGTTATTTTGATTTTATGCAGGAACACTATTAATAATCGAGATCTAACTCAGGGATAACTCAAGCTGATTTAAATTCACCATTTTTTATAAATGATGCAATGGCGTGTGCAACGTCTGCAGAAAATAGCATATTAAAATGAGATACCGGCATCTGAATAAAATGCGTATCATCCTGAATCAAGGCTTCTTCAATTGAAATTGCACCATCATGAGGTTTGGAGAAATCTGTAAAAAAATGCCCTAAGCCTACACCTCCGGTGCCAGCGATTATACCCACATCATAATGACATAATGGTTGATAACCTTTGCTTAGTGGCTCATAACTTTTACCAAAAAGGGCTTTACCAAAAAATCGCTCACCAATATTACGCACGGCAGAACTACCGTTTACTGGGCAACCGAAAATCACACTTCGCTTAATGTTAGCAACGCTATATCTATCAAGTAACGCCAATATCATCAAGCCGCCAAGACTATGACCAACCAAGTGAATGTGATCTGCGTTTTGTTGCTTAACAAAGGCAAATAATCTTTCTGTATTATCTGAAAAATGAGAAAGAACGGAGTGATAGCTAAAATATACTACGCGGTACTTTTGCTTCTTAAGACGAGAGCCAAGAATTTTCATTAGCAGCGGTATTTCCCACAAGCCATGAACGAGGACAATAGTATGTTCTTGCATTAATCTGCTATGAAGGGAAAAAATCTAACGGATAAGTAGTGATTGTGGTACCGACATCTTTTGGACCAAAATCCAATGACTTTAATTTGATAACAAATTTCTTTTCTAACCGAGGAAAGTTGAGCTCACTTTGTAATACCCGACAAACCACCACCTTGCCCGATGGCGCGATTTCAAACTCAAACAAAACCCGACCCTTTAAGCCTGGTGTTCTACGTAATTGACGTGTGTATATTGTCTGCAAACTTCCTTTTGCACGTTCGATAACTAACAATATTTCCTCATTGCTTCGTACATTAACTCGTTCTTTTCCTTTGCGTTTCTCGTCACCACCCGTTTGAATTTTTGTACTGACTTTTGTTAAGGCGCGATCAGACAAAGCTGTTTTTGTAGTCTGCTTGCTTAATTTCGACGTATCTATACCACCACTGCCCCTTTTAAAATTCTTAACAACTTCAGCACGAGATGTTTTCGCTGCAGTTTTTCCACCTGTCACTAATTTTCGTTTTGGATTGCTAATCCGTTGTAAAATCGGATCATCATGCAAGGCCGTTAAATCACTACGCAAAGCCAGCAAGCCAACTTTTGCAACGCGCTCTTGAACACTTTTCTTTTTAGCAACTTTTGGCTTTTCTGCCTTTTTTGCTTTCTTAGGCTGCTTTTTACTTTTTTCTTTGGGTTTATCAATATCGGGTTTTGGTTTTTTTTGCGGTACTGGTGGCTTTGGCGGCGGTGGCTGCTGTTTCTTTTGCATTAAAACTTTAGCAAATCGTGGTGGGATTTCTTCTTTCTTTTCACGTTCAGCTTCAAAAATTGGCAAAAACGGCACGACCAAGCTAATCACCAAAAAAACGGCCAAAACCCAACGTAAAATCTTTTGGAACTTTTCTTCGTTAGAATCAAAGAACCAAGGATTTTCGTTTAGATTAATCGTTGGCGTGTGCACTCGAAATTAACCTTTCGCCTTCTGTTGAACTGCGAGTGAAATATTACCAAATTTTGATTCAGCACAAGTTGCCATTATTTTCTTTAGCAACTTATACGGAATTTTTTTATCACCCATAATCGTAATTGCACCTATAAATGCTGACTGCTCGGTTTCTACTTTTTTCCCCTTATCTGCGTGATACATCAACTCCTTTTGTAACGCAGGAATTATTAATGCCTCTGACTGAATAACCGCTTTTACTTCCGCCACCTTTCTACCTTGAACAACAATATCACTCTCATTAACTTTAATAAGGATTGTTTCTTTGGGCTTTGTTTCTGAGACAGATTCGGGCAATTTAAAACTATCATTGCTTGACAACGTTTCCACATCAGCGGAATTAACGAGTAAAAAAAACACCAATATTGTAAAAATATCCATTAATGAAACCAAATTAATTCCATGACTTTTACTACGTCGGCGTTCTGCTCGGTCTGCTCGCTTTCGAAATCGTTTCATTTTCGCGTTACCCTTGGAGCATCACCGATAGAAATGCCAGGGAATAATTCTTCGAGAACAATATTGTGTTCTTTTTTAACTTCACGCATACGTACATGGTCCATCACCTGAACTAATGTGTCGTACTCTATGTCTGCTTCAGATAAAATCGTTGCATCCCGTTTATTTGGATTTTTATCTTTAAGATCAATCAATATCTTTTCAAGTTTTAAGTAATCAAATCCATCTTTCGTCGCTTTTATGCTTTTCTTCAATCGGCTTAAAGACTCTTTAACCAAAATACTGTCTTTACGAATAACGACTTCTAATTGAAAACTTTTTTTCGCACTGCTACTTGCTTGCGCTTCCGGTGGCAGATAGAGATCCAAAACTGTTACGCGAGAAAATACTGCCGTTATTAATAAGAACGGAATAAGAATAACCATCAGGTTAAGAAAGGCAGTAATGTCTAACTCTGTACTGACATACTGTCGACGACGAACTCGTCTTTTCATGGGTTTGAAATCCGCAATTGAGCTTTAATCACTTGATAAGTCTCCTTGCTATTTTTCGAATGGTTCGATAATTTCTTGGGTTATTAAAATCTAGTCTTCCATTTTTTTCTGCGCAGAAACGATGTTCAAAAACTTCACAGAAATCATTTCCAAGCCATCCACAATCTCATTGGTTTTTGTTTGAATTACGGTGAATATTAAAAGCAAGGGAATTGCCACCATCAGGCCAAATGCCGTGGTATTCATAGCGACTGATATACTCGAAGATAATAAGTCAGCTTTTTCCGCAGGATCTGCATGCGACACAGCGGTGAAAGCTTGTATTAAACCGATGATGGTGCCAAGTAATCCGAGCAAGGTTGCAACGTTGGCAAAGGTAGATAAATAATGAGTCCGTTTTTCCAGGCGAGGAACGGTTTCCATTAAACCCTCTTCCATCGCAGTTTCAATTTCAGAAAGATTACTGTTGTTATGGGCCCGAATAAGACCATTGGATAACATTTTTCCAATACCTGCGCGAGATTCAGAGGCCATGGCAAATGCTTCCCGGTAACGATTCGCATTAACCAAAGGCTGCAAATCAGTCCAGAGGCCAATATTCGTCTGTTTTGCTCGCATCAAATACAAGTAGCGCTCAATTGCAATGGCTATCCCACACGCCAATATCAGCATGATGGGATACATGAAAAATCCACCTTCTTGGAAAAACCCAATGATAATTGAATACGTATCCATCATTCCCCCTAATCGACTACCACAAGATGTCGTACATAAAAGAAGTTAACACCCAGCATCACGCCAGGTTCAACCCATTTGGAATTACTTTAATGTGTTTTATTTAATTAAAGCTGACTATTTATTGTTCTGAGTGAGTTAACCCGTAGAGCTCGACCTGGCGTTTGAAGGTTTCTGGATCAATCAGTTCCAGCTCCTCATCCAGCAAGCTGCCAATTTCTAAACCTTTAATATCGACGGGTGTTAATGGCCTCCATGGCACAATATATATCGCTTTAGGCGCTTCCCTATTTCCGATAATGGCGCCTTTTTCTAGTTCAATTCTATCTTCCGCCTGACACAATACTGATACTGACAATAACATTACAACGGACAAAATACGGTTAACGACAATTTTGTTCATCAATTACTCGCCTGTATACGCTGATCTAGATCCAATAACCACGACTTCACATTTTGATCTGATGGGTTTATTGCTTGGTACTGCTGGTAATATTTTTTCGCCAATACGTAATCAGACAAATACAAGTCCAACAATATCCCTAAATTGAGATAAGCACTAGCAAAGTTTTCATCTTTCTGGATTGCTTCTAAATACATGGCCTTTGCTTCAGCAAATTTTCCTCTTTGGCGATATGTCACACCTAAATAATTATAAACTTCAGGGTTATTCGGACTGTATGCGCTCGCCTCCCTAAAATGCTTTTCAGCATCTTGCCATCGAGCTTCTCGCACAGAAATGATACCTAGATTAATATGAGGCCCAGCCATATCCGGATATTTAATGGAAACTTCTTTAAACAATTTTTCAGCGTGAAGTAAGTCTCCACTTTTCAATTGCACCAATGCGTTTTGGTATTTTTTGTGCGTATTCTCGTCAATTTTTCGCTGGCTAGATTTTTTTCTAAAAAATTTAGACTGGTTACTAGCCGCAGAAAAACCATCAACCTGGCGGCCCGACTTTTGACTTGCTGTTTTAGACGCACAGGATATCAACACACACATCATCAACATCATGCTAATAAATTTAATCAAGTGAGGTATACATTTCACTGTGTATCTCCTCTTTTTTATATCTGACAGGCTGTAATTCTCCCAATTTATTCAGACTTTGCTGTATCCATTGATCATAAATTCCCTCTGACATTCTCGCCAGATTTGACTCGTAAATGGATATCGCCTTTTCTTCAAATGGAAACGCTTGCTCTTCCAACAATAGATCGTACTCTTCTCGTTCTTCAGCACTTAAACGTTTTGGCCGTTGTGAATTCATAATGGAATACCCCAACTCCTGGTAGATCTCACCAACACGATAAACCGACGCCGTTGAAAATTGTGCAACACCAACATTAGCGACCTTTTCATAGGCCTTCAGGGTTTTTTTCATTAGTCGCCTTTTCTTTTTCAACGAACGCTTAAGCGGCAAAGTCAACTTCGCCTTTTTATAAGACGCCATCAATTCATCTGCCAGAATAATTGAAGCATTGGCTGTAATAAATAATCCTCTATCCGATAATTTTCCCTTGCTTCTACCATAACTCGTTACAACATTCTTTAACCAATACTTTCGCTTCTTCAACTGACCTCGACTGTAATAAAGCTCAATTAACTTCTGTTTGCCTTCCAATGCTTGTTCCAACGGTTTAGGAAAAGCGCGAACGTATTTCTTATAGGTAGCGATTGCCGACCGTTTATTACCGTCCAGCTCATATAGATTTGCCGCGCTCCAATAAGCTTCACGTTTTACTTTGGTGTCGCTTGATGACTCCCCAATGCGAAATGTTTCTCGGCCGGCATTCGACAATAATCCCGCCTTTTCGTAAGCCACCGCCAGTTTTACAGTGACACCAGACTGCAGATTATTTTGTGGATATTTCTTTCTAAACCCCTCAAGCACCTCAATGGCTTTGTTCCATTGCTGAAGATTCACATAAGCCGTCGCAGCATCATACTCCGCCTGGATGCTAATTTTTGAAGCCGGCGAGACCGCTGAGACCGACAAAAACCCTTCCGCAGCCGCCATCAGATTACCCGATGCTTTCATTGCTTCAGCATGGCGATAGGTTGAAGCGGCGAGGCGTTTATTAATGTCGGCATTTAAAGACCGCTTTTTGATACCGTAATCAAGTGCTTTTTGGTAATTGCTCTGAGCTAATAAATAATCTTCTCGTTCAAAAGAAATGTGGCCAATGATAATATGCATGGCCATTTTAAATCGGTTACTGCTTTTATTATCCGCTAAAACAATAGCCGCTTGCTCGTAAGCCTCGTCAAATCGTTTAAATGAAAATAGTTCTTCTCCGACTTTAACTCTTACACCTAAAACGCGCTTATCGTTAGGGTAGGCTTTAAGGTATTTCATGGAAGCCACCAGCATTTTTCCGCGCCATTCCTGACGTTCAGTCTTAGATACCTCTCTTAATGCTTTATTGTAAGCATCAATTGCAGCATAGGCTGACTCATGTGAAAATTCATGTTTTTCATAATCATACGCCGCTTTCTCATAGGCAATTGCTGCATTAGCATATAATTTTTTCTCAGAATAAAGCTCGCCTAACAAAAACTGCTTTTTGGCCGCTTCAGAATCGCCTGGAAACATTTTTATATATTGTTGATACCAGTGCGTAGCTTGAACAAAATTTTCATTTTTCCGATTCCTTTGGAGTCTTGCATGATAAAACTCTGACAACTCATTAAGGATCGTCTTAACTTGCATCCGCAAAATAGCTTTTGTAGACGTATTTTGCCGATACCAAAATTCACTACCAACACCAAAGTTATTGACAAACTCTTCCCTCGCTTTCAATGCGGAACGACCGAAACGCCCTTTATCGTAAGCCTCGATGCGCTGAATCTGAATGCTAGCAGCCATGGGATGATAAGGTTGTCGATGAACAAAAACACCATATGCATCAGCTGCGTCTTTAATTCTTTCATGCTTTACAAAATAATCTCCCAAACGACTGAAAACTTCATATTCGAAACGCAGTTTGGAGTACTTATCAAAATATTTTCCGGCATAGTTTACGCCGCCAGCATACGATATACATAAATTAATCGCTCGAAACACATCGTCTAGTATTTCTTTTTCAACCTTTGATAGTGCTCGCGTATCAATTTTTTCCTGAAGATCATAAACCACTGGCAAATGCTGTAAAACTATAAAAAAAGCATCAAGCGCGTGCTCGTATCGATCTTGTTTAAATAGAGCCCAGCCATACTTAAACAATGACCGGTCATAGTAATCGGTATTTTTTCCCTTACGCAATACTAATGAAAATGCTTTTTCTGCATTAGAGTAATCGGCTAATAAAAAATAGATCTCGCCTCGTCTAAATTGAGACTCCACAAAATACTCGCTTCGAGGATATTGCTTAACTAATTTCGTCAGAACATCAAGGGCTTTTTCAATCTCCCCCAACTGCTCATGCCCTCTGGCCAATTGGTACAAAACCCAATCATTTCGTTTATCATCAGGATTCGCTTTTAACAAATCTTCATACAGAACAATGGCATTTGAATAATTGGAGCTACCTTGAGTAGACGAAGTGGTCGCTGCAACCTCAAATGCCTCTTGATATTTTTCTTCTTTCTGCTGAAACAATTTTTCATCACCAGTAATCATCTCCATATCTGCAAGACGATTTAACGCATTTTTGTACATCGGATGATTTGCTGGCGCTTGCTCTAGATACTGATGGTAAGATTTCATAACCTCATCACGAGTCACTTTTTTTATTTTTTTCTCTTCTACAACCAATTCGCGGTCGTTTAGGCTCTGCAATGTAACCACTTTATCGCGAGCGCATCCACTGAGTATCAAAAGGAAAATAAGTAGAAAACAAAAGCGATAACTCATGGTGCTTCTAACCTCTGAGCTTTATCGAGTAATTCCGCTAAGGCAAAGCGGGTTTGACTGAGATAGGTAACGATATACTGTCGTTTTTTATTTAAGGCCTTGAGCACATGGGTTTGCACAAATGACTCATACATGCCCACTAATATACTCATTCGGTCGGTTTGAAGTTGCACTCTATCACTTAGGGTCAACACCACTTCAACATAATATCGCTTATCTTTAACAAATGGCCTACTACGTGGTTTATAACTATCTTCAAAATTAGCCGATTCCGCCGTTGCCTGCAAACGGATTTTCATCTTCTGCAATTGGTCTCGCCAAATATTGAGTTTATCTTGTAATTGTTTTAGGTCTCGATAGGTACTAAACATGTGCTGAAATTCCTTATCCTGTAGGAGATCAGCTAAAACTCTACCTTCAACACTGTCCTTATGCTCAATAATTTTTCTGGAAATTGTAAAATCATCATAGGAGCGCTCCCCCAGAAGCTGATTAAATAAACTCGTTCGCTTTACTAATCCCAGAGATAGGTCAATTTCCGCCTTGACAGCTTCATAACTTTCGATGGACTCTTGATACAACTCCAATGATTTCTCTTCCGCCTTGAGCTGCATAAATGCATAGGGCACCGCTAGCTGCGCTTCCTGAACTGCAATTTGAGCTGGGTCTTTTTCTGTTAGCGCTAACCAGGGTATAAGTGCTTTCCTGAACTGTTCTTTTTTTGTGTATGCCCAACCCAACCCTAATAATGCTTTATTTGAAAATGGCCCCGACAATCGAACGCTCTCCAGCGTTTTAACGGCATCTCTTGAACTGGCGTTTCGTAAAAAATAATAGCCCAACACAATATTGGACTTATCCTTTAACGCCAGCATGTCCTCTGAGGATTGTCGACTAGAACCGACTTGAGAGATAAGCTTGACGCCTGCTTGCCCTTTATCAGCTTTTATATAAGATGCACCTAAGTTAAACTTAAACATTTGATACCAAAAAGTATCAGAATCTATATTTTTTAATTCTTTTTCGGCGCTGGAAAAATCCTTTAATTCCAAGTAATACATGCCAGCAAGATACGATCTTTCATCCTTTAAGGATGATGGCAAGTTTTGTTTTGAATTCAGCAACGCTTTGCTCAATGACGTGAAGTTCTCCTGCTGATAATAAAGTTTTGCCAGGTAATACCAGGCCATGGCTTTTTGCCTACCATCTACCCGACTTTTTATCACATTTAAAAAAGTACTTTCTGCTTGCTCTTCTAAGTCGTAAATAAAATATAAGGTACCCATTAGCAATTCATTACGAAACAGATTACTGGGCAAACTTTCCTGATACAGTCCTGCTTGCAAATTCACAATGGCATTAAACGCATCTTTTCGATAAAAATGATAAAATACTTCCTGATATTGCAATTTCTTTTCTTTTTCTTTTTTGATTTGCGCAACCGAAACATTTGCACCAAGCAAATAACAAATTAAAAATAAAAAAATTGACAGTTTTGTCATAACCTTCGGCTCATAACTCAACTAACATCGTTAATGTAAAATACGGGCTGCTGCTTACTCACATCATCTTCAACCGTTATTTCAAAGATTTTTCGTTTATTATCTTTAATAAAAACACCGGAAACACCACGTTTATATGGCCGGCCTCTCGGCCCGATGCCCAATACAATTGCTGTTAACTTGTATTTCCCTGGCTCTAAATTACCAATATACAATCGCTGAGCAGCCCCTTTCCCAAAACCAGTAACCTCACGAGTTGAGTAAACTTGCTCAGCTACAAGCTCATTATTTAGCAACAATTTTATTTTTTCTAATACAAACAGTTGTGCAACATCCATTACCAGGAACACACTCACACGGCTTTTTGAAGGATATAAAAGCACCTCTTCCAACATCTTTATATCCCGGCCAATTTCTATCATTTCCTGTTTTTGTGTATTTATTTGCTCCTGCAAGGATAATTCTTTTTCTTCATCATCACTGGCCAATACTGTCTGATTAAAGACAGCCATTATTGCAATGAACAAAATTGTAAATATTTGCTTTAGCATAATTCTAAACAACGCTAATAAAAAACGCTCAATCCTGTTATAATGTCAATATTGTGGCTTTTTTTCTCGTAACCAAGAAAGCTTGAATCATATTGCGAAAATTTTGATTCGAAACGCAACGCCAGCCAATCTGTAAATAACACCTTTACACCTACACCAGCAAGCCAATTAAAGTAATCTTCCTCATCAAAATTGATCGTGCCAGCGCCGGCAACCACATATAGATCCGTGGAAAAAGCGTAATTTTTCGACCAAAACATCTCACCGGTTAAAAAATTCCAACCAACTAAAAAATTTAAATCTGTAATGTCACGTTTGCCACTTTCACCAAACAATGGCAAGTTCAATCGTCGAAATGTATCGTCTTTTATGCTCGAACGCCCATAGTTAGCGTTAATAAAAACGTCTTCAGTAATATGAAAATAGGCTGATGCGCCATAAAAATAATTTGCACCGAAGTCCTCAACATTTAACATGCCACCCATTAATCCCACTTCAAAATCCAAGGCATCGATATTTGGAATTTCAACCTCTCGACGTTTTAGCTCTGGCGCCATATCTGGCAACTCACCCGCCAAATCGAATAAGGGCGTTTGTTTTTTCTCTGCCGCATTCACTACCGAAGTCATCGCAAATAATCCAAAACAGATAAAAAGGCTTACAAAAAATAATATTCTAGTATTATCAAAATAGTGCATACACACCTGCCCGCATATCCAAATAACTTCTTTTGTTTTCATTTTGATAATGGTTTTTTATGGATACTCGCAAGTTCAATCGCTTATAAGGGATAAAATTAACACCAGCGCCATAGAAATAAAGTGTTTGCTGAGATTCAGATGCATTCACCAATGATTGCCTTGGCACATTTTGCATTCTTGCCAGCCCTACCGCAAAAAATGGATGTACAATAAAATCCCTAAATGCTTGCAACATTAATTGCCCACCCAAAATATTTGAGTGAGAAAAGGTACCAACCACCTTTTTGATCTCTGCCTGTATCGCGACATTGGGTTTAATATAATAACCCGCTCCGAGTGAATAACTGGGATCCGAACCATAACTTCCAGCGGAAATACCAAGCTCCCAATTGGAGTTAATTGCTCGTCGACGTAAATCGGCTTTTACTCGACGCGTCGCAAAAACATAATCAGAATATTTAACCCAACCGACTTGACCTTGCTGAGATTTTATTTTGACCCAATCAGCTTTACTGCTCAACAATTGAAAACTTTCGTCTCTTTCAACGACAAAGAAAACGGGATAACCTCGACCTGCGCCTGTAAACACTTCCATAAAGTCTGTTTTGACTTTAGCTGCATAGACATTTGCTGAACAACAATAAAATATACAAAGACATAACAATCGTGTGTTAAAACCGGGCAGTAAAATCTTCATAAGCTTTCTATCCAGGCTTTTATGGCTATATAAAGCTCATCATCAACAGTTAAAACTGGAATAGTCTGAGCTGGATTTAGCCAATGACTATCATCGCCTGGCGTTGCACCTGAAGGCCTAGCTAACAAATAACTCTTATCCGGATCAGCCTGATTGTTTGCCATGCGGTAGGCCACTTCAAAGTTACCTTCTAACGCGGCAGCACCTCGCCCCAAAGTAAATCCCGTATTAACCCAGCCCAAATTATCCAGGCCACCCAATGTTTTGGCGACATGACATGATCCACATTTCTGCACTAAACCTGCTTCCACTGGTGCAAATTCAGCTAATCCCGTCTTAGGTTTTATTTCTCTCAGTATGCCGTTTTCATCAAACGGATCATTAAAGTATTGGGCGCCAATATCAATCCACTCTACGACTAACCGTTTTTCATCATTATTCAACATGGATGAGTGGTCTAAACCATTTGCTGGCAACGCTTTATCTGCAAAAAGCTCGGAATTATATAATTTTTCTATCAAATAACTGCCACGGGCATAACCGGCATTAACCAATGGTGATGCCCGTCTAGGTACTTCTGCATCACCAAATTGCTCAAATAACGGCGATCCAAGTTCATCGGTTAATACACTACCCACCATCAAACTCCGATAAGAAGGTGTCCGTCCGTTGGAAGAGATACCCGTTAAATCAAGAGATGTGGGATTCGTATTAACGTCTCTTACGTTATCATGGCAATCAGCACAAGAAAGACGTTCGCCGTTTATTGGACGAGGTTCATCCCACAATGGTTGAATATGAGTGGGATAATCAATAATGCCATCATTGGGTGTCGGCGTAGGGATATTACTGTAAAGGTAATTAATACTGGAATCTATCGATCGTCGAGATTGATCAGTCCAGACATCGGTAAAAATAACATCTTTGGTAAGCTCTAGTGCAACCTCATCCACGCCAGTCCTAGTCTCTGCCATCGTTTCGCCTTCAGCGGCTGCCACACCAGCGGGCAGCCCCGAACTAAACCTCAATGCTGTATTGGGATGAAAACCTGCGATCGGCGCTGAGTTTATGGGTTTAAAATTTTGGGATGCATGGCAGCCGTTGCATGTTAAGGTTTCTCCCGGTCTAACTTGAATCCAATTGGAATGATTTTCATAAGCCCGCCCATATCGATCAAGCACCGAAATTGAAATGGGCACATCAGCCGGAACTTTTATTTTCACCGACCCATCCGGCTCTACAGGTGCGTAACCTATTATTTTTTGCATGATAAACTCAACACCCTCGCCAAGGGTTTGCGCCTTAAACTCCACCGGTATAGGCAGTGCTTGAGTTACCCTAACAAATCGCGCCGGACGTTGATCCGCGCCGGTAATCATGGGATCTTTTAATGTTGCAATATCAGCAACAAATTGCCGAGGGTCCTGTGCAGGATTCAAAGGCTCAATTAGAGGAAATGGTGTTAACGAATTCTCATGAGGTGTTAATACGCCTTGCCCCATACGACCAAATTGATCGGTATCGTAAACACTTAAAATGTTGAGTATGCCTTGCACCTGACTCTCATTAAACACACCAGGATTAATTGGCGCATTTCGCAACCGAGAGGCGGGAACTTCGCGTGGGAAAACTGCAATAGGATCTGTTAGTGAAAGATTTGGTTGCGCGAGAACAAGCGGCTTTAGGCTTTTATCCGATGTATTAAGAATATAAATACCAAAAGATGGTGGCGCCTCTAAATCTTCCACAGAATTTATTTGATCCAATACAGATTCATTACCCTGCAATTCTTGAAGAAAACTAAAACTCACCAGTACCTGATCACTGCCATCCAACAAAGGGTAGGGTGTTGTGAATCGCCCCAAGTTTGATACAGATTTGTGTAAAGGAATTTCTTGAATGGTGGAAAACTGCTGACCGCTAACGGACTTTTCACTCACGAATGGGCCTGGATCATTTGCATTCGTGTAATTAGCAACATCCAATGTCATTAAAGCACCACTTTCCCAAGTCCCCTCAATAGGTAAAACCGTGCTAATGATTTTTCCATCTGGCAATTCTCGAGGATGTAAAAATGCGTCTCCCGGACTGTGGGCACCATACAACACATTCATTTCACTGCCATCGGGATTTGCTGAGTAAATGGCAAACTTGCGGTGACCTTCTTCAAACTGCCAGCGACTAAAAATTATTTTACCGTTGCGCAATACGGTGGGATTGCGATCAAGCCCTCGATTAAAAGAAATTTGTTCAATTGTCTGGGTATTTAGATCCAGGGTATGCAATACCGATACAGGCACTCTCTGAAGTTCATCGGTAAAAACATACTCATGTTTCTCAAGAATACTCAGCTGTCGCGTCGAGGAAAAAATAATTTTGTCATTGGGTAAAAACGCCGGGTCTATGTCGTCCGCTAAATTCGCTTTTTCAAAAGCAGTAATCGCTTTTCGAAATGTTTTGTTGTCAATATCATAAATCCAGATATTCCAGGTCGTATCTGAATTACAAGCTGCTGATGATTGACCCGAACACTTCATACTGAAAATGATCTGCTTGCCATCAAACGAGACTTCGGGGTCAGAAACATCGCCTTTGCCCAATGTTAACTCATGGGTTAAATTTCTTTCAGCGGATTCTGGTGAAGCAACATCACGGAAAAATAAATCGCTATTGGCTGTTGGGGAAATACTATCGGTTGGATTTACAATAACGGTCTGAGGACGTTTGACGTAAATAATGGGAAATTCACCACTAACAATAATTGAATCATCTTTGCTTGAAAATTCACATCCAACCAAAAACAACGCTATTAATGTTAATGTGAGCAGGCATTTCAGTCTAACGCACATGCCGTCTCTCCCCCAATCAATTCAATAAATCAGCCTTCAATCATGTCCAAACAACCATATTGATGCAGGATTAGAATGTAATTAGAAAAGCTAAGATCTGTTGAGTTAAATATATGAAATATTAAGAATTATTAACGGACATGCTAGAAAAATTGACTTAAAACAGGATTAAAAGAAGTACATTTATTAGGACACACTTCAGTGAATTTTTAAAACGCCTAACATCAATTTCTCCGATGCTTAGGCGCCAATCATTATATGCTGTAAATTCAACAGCTTATTTTAGAAGTTTATTTCCATCCCAACCCGAAAGCCACTATCTATACTGCCACTATCATTATCCACATCTAAAAAATATTTGCGGTATTCAATGTAGGCAGATGCTTTTGGCAATAGTTCATATTCAACTCGAGCTGCGGTTTCATAAAATCGCTCGGCGTCTATAAAGGAAACAATGGGTGGCGCATAATAGCCATCTACACCCAAAATAATTCGGCGATTTTGTGGAATCGAGTAGCGCAGCATTCCACCAACGCCAATCACTAAAATCTCATACTTATTGTCCTCAACCGAGGCGCCGTAAATTTTCCCACCAAGACCAGCTACCAGCCCTTTAGCCTTACTACCGACTTCGTCAAACACTTGTATGCCAGCATCTACCATATAGGTTTTATCGGTGTTATATAACAAATCCATTTTTAGTTCGGTTCGGCCATAATTAGAACCACCCACCAGGAATCCATACCCCAATTTGGCGCTTTTCTCACTAAGCGTGATAGATGCGCTTTGCGCAAACACATTTGATTGAAGACACAAAGTAAATAACACAAGCAATAACCCAAATCGTACTAATTTTTTAGTTTCCATATTCCCTGACGGACTCCTGTAAGGTTTTGTAAGGTGGATTTTATTCAAATTCACATCGAATGAAAACAGATTATTCAATTGAAACAAAAAAACCGCCATCAGGCGGTTTTTTTTAGAATAATGTCGTAAATAAACTTACTTAATTTTCGCTTCTTTATACATCACATGTTTTCGAACAACAGGATCGTATTTTTTCATTTCAATTTTTTCAGGCATGGTACGTTTGTTTTTTGTTGTTGTATAAAAATGACCTGTGCCTTCGGAGGAAACCAGTTTAATTTTTTCTCTCATAACTCAAATCCTCACTTAAACTTTTTCGCCGCGACTACGAATATCTGATAACACTTTATCAATACCAAGCTTATCGATAATTCGTATGCCTTTTGTACTTATACGTAAACGAACCCATCGGTTCTCGTTTTCCACCCAAAACTTGCGCATATGCAAATTCGGTAAAAATCGACGTTTTGTCTTGTTATTCGCATGAGAGACGTTATTACCTGTGATTGGCCGTTTCCCAGTGACTTGGCAGACTTTTGACATTGCTCTATCTCCAATTAATCTTTTCTCTCGCTGCTGCGAAAGGGCGCATTTTATATCAAAATTACCCTCTTAATGCAACGACCACATGTTATATCGCAACAAGTTTATTGATATTTAGCGCTAAACAGGCAAAAACGTATCCATTTCAGGCTTAATTCTCCACATAGACTGTTTGAGGGGATTTTTTAAATATCCAACCAATAACAAAACCGCCTACCAAATACTCTTTCTGCTCAACTATTGGGCTATCCTCGAACACTGAGCCCGACAATCGGTCATATCTGGCGAAAGCACTCAACCATAGCCTTTTGTAACTTTTCTTTATATATAGAGTGACTCGGCTTCCACTATAACCTTCGCGGGCCTTGTAAACGGTGCGGTTATTATTTTCATATGATTTACTCACCGAATAAAAATAGTCATGGTATTTTCGAGAAGCATATAAAGGCCCTGCCAATACATCAAATCCCCAACCATTTTTTCCTTTGTTTTCAATGGAGTACATGAGAAAAGGCGAAACAATCCAGCCTCTGTAGGCCATGTCGAAAAACGCCACAGAACTGGCGAATCGAAAGGGTAAAACAAACGAGATTTTCTGCCGGGTATTTTTCCAAAGTAAGAGATTAAGCCTAGGCCCAAGCTCTAGAGTCGCATCCAAACTTGGCATTCCTGCCCGAGCGGATGTTTTATCATTTTTTGGCACTGGTAATCCTGCAGCCAAGCTCAAATCCAGGGAAAATCTTTCAGATCGCATCAGCCATCGGTGACCACCGTCATCATCAACGCTGTATTTCTTTCCGCGATAAATGGCCAAAGGTAAAGGTAGAATAATGTCACGACCAGAACTAGCCCCACGATAATAAGGTACTTTGGCGTACCCTACAGCCAACCCTAACTCCCACAGCGGCAACCTTTGAGCGGTTACTGGAGAAAAAACACAACAACTAAGAAAAAATAGAAAGAAACGACGCACTAAAATGTGAGGTTTACACCCAACATGGCGGAACTGATATCTTGGTTATGCAGGGTATACGCTAACTCAAACGTGGTTGAGCTACCGATAAGTGGGCCAGCCAAGTAACCTAGCCCTAAAGCACCGCCAATGCCGTGTAAAGTATCGCTTTTATCACCAACAGTTGCATTATCAGTAGTTCTCGACTCGTCCCCATAGGTATAACCCAATCGAGCTTTTAGATATAGTCCGGCAAATAATAGGTGACGATAAGCAACATTTGCCGATGCAAGCCACATGGAATACTCACCTTTCTCAGCAATATTTACAGCAGGCGGTTTTACATCATATGCTCCGCCCGACAAAGTTTGATCATAATCAATTTCTAATGCAATGCGTTCAGTAATGCCATAACCATAAGTTAAACCAAGCGATGTTAACGAGTCAGGATTTTCAGCCTTATCCACCCACAACATCCCACCTTTAAGCAGCCAGAAGTGATCTCCTCGCTCAGCAGAAGCCTGCCCAACAAAACCTAAAAACAAGAAACACAGTAGAAAAACTGACCGCCTCATGACGTCTCCCTTTTTGTCACAATACACCTCACGCACCCTTTTTTGGATTGATCATCACGCGAAAGTATTAATTATGAAGGTTCTTTTTCGATTTAGAAAGATGTTTTATAACAAGCCATTTTCCGCAAAGGAATATCCTTCATCTTCACCGACGATAAAGTGGTCGAGCACGCGAACATCCACCAGGGCTAAGGCTTGTTTTAATTTTCGAGTGATATGTCTATCTGAATCACTGGGTGTAGAAATTCCAGACGGGTGATTATGTGTCAAAATAACTGCCGCTGCATTTTGCTTTAACACAAGTTTCACCACTTCACGAGGGTACACACTGGCACCATCTATTGTTCCCCGAAACACTTCTTTAAAACTGATGATTTGGTGTTTGTTATCCAGCAACAAAATCGCAAACACTTCATGCTCGTAATCACGCAGCTTGGCCTGCAAATACATGCGTGTGGATTGAGGATTTTCCAGATAATCACCTTTATGCAATTTCTCCTGCAAATGCCTTCGACCCATTTCTAATACGGCTTGCAGCTGTGCATATTTCGCACTTCCTAAGCCCTCTCCCAAACAAAAACTTTGCTCATCGGCTTTCATGATGCTTCGCAATGAGCCAAAATCATTTAATAGACAACGCGCTAAATCCACTGCACTTTTGCCCTTAACCCCCGTTCGGAGAAAGATAGCCAACAATTCCGCATCTGATAAAGCCACGGGGCCTTGTTTTAATAATTTTTCTCTTGGCCGCTCATCGGCTGGCCAATCTGTAATTGCCATTTTAAATCCTTATTATTTTTTTAATGTCATGAAGAAAAAACACACAGTTTAACAAAGCAAATGACCAATGAAATACAATTTAACTATTTTCTACCTACTATCTACTTAGAACGGTGCAACTTATTAAATTTAAGCGTAAAATCCCGCTATGAATTCATCTGGTCAGAAAGTGTTATTAGGCGTTACCGGTGGTATAGCCGCATACAAAAGCGCCGATATCATTCGTCGTTTACAAGATCAGGGCATTATTGTTCGTGTCGTAATGACTCCGTCTGCTGAAAAATTTATTGGCAAAGTCACACTGCAAGCCCTAAGTGGATCACCAGTCCACCTGGATATGTTTGAAAGCGACAATCGCGTGATGGAACACATCGATTTAGCACGTTGGGCTGATAAAATTTTAATTGCCCCAACAAGCGCCGATTTTTTAGCAAAACTGGCTAACGGCCATGCAAATGACCTACTTTCTACAGTGTGCCTTGCAGCTGACTGTCCAATTTATCTCGCTCCCGCAATGAACCACGCTATGTGGACAAATCCGGCGACCCAGACTAATGTGGAAATATTAAGATCACGTGATTATCAATTTCTCGGACCAGACTCGGGAGATCAGGCCTGCGGAGAAACTGGCGCGGGTAGACTAATGGATGTGAACAACATTGTTCAAACATTGTTGAATAACGCGCAATTATTGAAGGACAAAAAATTGCTAATCACAGCTGGACCAACCCGTGAGGCAATTGATCCGGTACGATTTATTAGCAATCACAGCTCTGGGAAAATGGGTTACGCATTGGCAAAACACGCTAAACTCGCTGGCGCAAATGTAACGTTAATCAGCGGCCCGGTAAACCTTTCGCCACTCAGCGGGGTCAACTTGGTGCAAATAGAGTCTGCTCAACAAATGCATGATGCTGTTATGGCGCACATTGATAATACAGATATATTTATTTCTGCTGCTGCAGTAGCGGATTACCGACCTGAATCTTCCGCTACTGAAAAAATCAAAAAATCAAATACTAAAATGAAAATTGAAATGCAAAAGAATCCGGACATCCTGGCCGATGTCGCCTCCTCGTCCAATATATTTTGCGTAGGATTTGCCGCAGAAACCGAAAACATCATACAAAATGCGACATTAAAATTAACTAAGAAAAAACTCGACATGGTCATAGCTAATCAAGTAGGTAAAAATGAACATGGGCATTTTCAAGGTTTCCATTCTGATAGAAATAAATTAACCGTGATTACTGCTAAAAATCAACATGATTTAGCAGAAGACAACAAGGACACCTTATCAAAACATTTGATAGAAATAATTGCAGAGGCTTATGAAAAAAAACATTCAAGTTAAAATTCTCGATTCACGAATTGGCAGTGACTACCCGCTACCTGCTTATGCGACTCCTGGCTCGGCTGGCATGGACCTACGAGCATGTATTGAAAGCGACATGATTATTAAACCCGGAGAAACGCAATTGATCCCGACTGGGATTTCGATCCACATCGAAGACCCGGAACTCGCCGCAGTTATCTTACCTCGATCTGGTCTTGGCCATAAACATGGCATTGTGCTGGGCAACCTCGTTGGATTGATAGATTCCGATTACCAAGGTCCATTGATGATATCTTGCTGGAACCGCGGGCAACAAGATTTCACACTGAATGTAGGCGAACGGCTTGCACAACTCGTCATAGTCCCAATTGTGCATGCAACATTTGAAGTGGTGGATGAATTTACCGAATCCGAACGAGGTGAAGGTGGATTTGGTCACTCAGGTAGGCATTGATAAGGACGACAGCATGACAAACGCTAAGAGTTACAACACCGATTTCCCTGTCACTGACAGCATCTTTAAAGCCTATGATATCCGCGGCATCGTGGATGAAACCTTAACCGTAGATATGGTACACGCTATCGGGAAAGCTTTAGGAAGCCAAGCATTACATCTCAAACAACATACCATCGCAGTTGCTCGAGACGGCCGATTATCTGGGCCAAAATTACTTCAAGCGCTTATCGACGGTATTCTTAGCACCGGCATCAATGTCGTTAATGTAGGAAGGGTACCAACACCCGTTTTATACTTCGCGTCTTTCCAACTCAATACAGGTTGCGGCATTATGTTAACGGGCAGTCATAATCCGCCAAACTATAATGGTTTGAAAATGGTATTGAACAATACCACCCTGTCAGGAGATACCATCCAAGCGTTAAAACAACGCATCGTTGACAAGAATTTTGCCATCGGTAATGGCAACTATTCAGAAACAGATATTAGTGATGATTACTTGAATCGAATTACCAGTGATATCAAGTTAAGCAGACCCCTGAAAATTGTAATAGATGCTGGGAACGGTGTTGCGGGAGAATTGGCCCCCAAACTCTATCGTGCGTTGGGTTGTGAAGTCACCGAATTATTCTGTGAAATCGATGGCAATTTCCCAAATCATCATCCAGACCCGAGCCAACCAGAGACATTAGACACCCTAATCAAAACGGTGAAATCTGAAAAGGCCGATGTTGGATTTGGCTTTGATGGCGACGGCGATCGACTTGGAGTCATTGCGCCGTCAGGTGAAATAATCTGGCCTGATCGCCAAATGATACTTTACGCACAAGATGTGTTAGAACGTAATCCTGGGGCCGATATTATTTACGACATCAAATGCTCTGTGAACTTACACCGAGCTATCGAAGCAGCTGGTGGTAATCCCTTAATGTGGAAAACCGGCCATTCACTGGTAAAAGCAAAACTCAAAGAAACGGGCGCTCCCCTCGCTGGAGAAATGAGCGGCCACATATTTTTCAAAGAACGTTGGTTTGGATTTGATGATGCACTGTATACAGGTGCTCGATTATTAGAAATCCTATCCAAAAGCAGTCAGTCACCTCAAGACGTTTTTTCTGCCTTGCCAGACATGTCAAATACCCCCGAGCTACGCCTGGAAATGAATGAAGGCGAGCACTTCAAATTAATGGAAAAACTCATCCAAGCGGCGGATTTCGAAAATGCTCGCATAACTGACATCGACGGTATCCGAGTTGATTTCGAACAAGGCTGGGGGTTGGTTCGCGCCTCCAATACAACGCCTTGTCTGGTTATTCGCTTTGAAGGCAAAAACGAGGATGTAATGAATGAAGTACAAGAAAAATTTCGACAACTGTTTCACTCAGTCGACGAAACACTAAATCTTCCCTTTTAATTGAGTTACCTTTATGTCAATCGATATTAACTTAGCTACTAACATTGCAAAAGTCTTAATTGAGGCACTGCCTTATATTCAACGCTTTTCGGGCAAAACATTTGTGATTAAATATGGCGGCAATGCCATGGTTGATGCGCAATTAAAAGAATCATTTGCTCGCGATGTTGTGCTTCTCAAACAGGTTGGAATTAACCCGGTTATCGTCCACGGTGGCGGACCACAAATTGGCGATGTATTGGAAAAAATCGGCAAGCAAAGTAAATTTATTGAAGGCATGCGAGTCACAGATCGAGAAACTATGGATGTCGTCGAGATGGTCCTTGGTGGATTGGTCAATAAAGAAATCGTTAACTCTATTAATCAACAAGGCGGTCGCGCTGTCGGTTTGACAGGTAAAGATGGCGGCCTCATTACTGCTAAAAAACTCAACATCACACGTAACACGCCCGAATTAAACGCACCAGAAATTATTGATCTTGGCCACGTAGGTGAAGTTAAAGACATCAATACGGCCGTCGTAGACATGCTGGTTAACGACAATTTTATTCCGGTTATTGCGCCTGTGGGTGTTGATTCTGATGGAACATCCTATAATATTAATGCAGACCTCGTTGCTGGCAAACTTGCGGCCACATTAAATGCAGAAAAATTAATACTGCTAACCAATATTCAAGGCCTGTTGGATAAGCAGGATAAATTACTCACCGGTCTCACAGCGAGCAAAGTGGATGATTTAATTAGCGACGGCACAATATATGGTGGCATGTTACCTAAAATCGATAGTGCATTATCTGCCGTGCAAGGTGGGGTAAAAAGTTCACACATTATTGATGGACGAATACAGCATGCGGTATTGCTCGAAATTCTTACGGACGAAGGAATCGGCACTCTAATAAGGGGATAGAATTAGCGATGATCACGGAAAAGAAAATACATCGTCGACAGGAAATTCTACAAACCATTGCATCACAGCTTGAAACCAATCCTGGAGCGCCGATTCGAACAGCAAGCCTGGCAAAAGCGATCGGCATCTCAGAAGCCGCTTTATATCGACACTTCCCCAGCAAAGCGAAAATGTTCGAAGCCTTAATTCAATTTGCTGAGGATACCATTTTTAGCCGAATTAATATTATTCACAAAGAACAAAAATCTGTTTTTACCCGTTGCGAAGCCAGTGTTCACTTATTATTAACCTTTGCGGATAGAAACCCTGGCATTATCAGAATTTTAATGGGTGATGCGATTATGGGAGAAAGTGAAAAATTACGAATTCGGGTGACTCAATTTTTTGATCGCCTTGAGACCCAGTTGAAACAGTTCTTGAGGGAAGGGGTTGTTCATAATGAATTGAGCAATAACTGCCAAGTTGCTATGTTAGCCAATTTAATTACAGCGCACATATCCGGGAAAATTAATCAGTTCCAGCGCAGTGATTTTAAACAAAGCCCTCTGGTACACAGTGAAGAACAGTGGGAGCTAATTGCCCAGTTAATGAAAAAGGCCTAAGAGAAACCTCTACCCTTCTCTCTTTGCTAACAGTTTTTTATATTCATCAATTAGCATAATAAATTCATCCCTGGTTTTGTGCTGCTCTTTTTTTCTTTGCACGACATAGTCTTTATTTTTTTGAATGTTATCCTTCATTCGCTCTATGGCTTGCAAGTTTTTACTAGGAACGGTTTTTTGATTTTCTCTTAAATTGGAAGCTTGTTGCTCCAGATCATTCAAGTTTTTTTCAAATGCCTCAATATGTTGGTTAGTCACATCAATTTGGCTCTGCAACGCCATGATCTTTTTATTGCCAGTTTCCCGAATTTCTTCCAAGCTGGTAAAGCGCCGCAATAGATTTCGGTTTCTTTTTTTCTGCGCTTCTTTCGCTTTTTGCTCTGCGGTACGAAGTCGCCTTGCTTTAGCCTTTTTCTCCTTATCAACGACACTCAGTACTTCTTTAAGCACCATACCTTTGTCGTTAACAATTTTATAACCGTATTTAACTAACTCACCGGGAATTGAGTCCTCGATATGTGTATTACCTTTTTTATCCTTATACACATAAAATATGTCACCGGCGTTTACCACCCAACTTAGTGATACACTTGCCAGCAACAATATTAGTCCGTTTTTGTTAAATAACTTTTTCACTATCTATTCGCTAAATATGTGATGTGTACTCAATAATATGACCTGGTTTGATTCAATCATACTGTTTGTTATTTCCCTGATCGCCAACATCTTCTCCGCCTTTGCGGGCGGTGGTGCAGGGCTCTTGCAACTCCCCGCTCTGATATTCCTTGGCCTGGCATTTAATATTGCTCTGGCTACTCATAAGGTTGCCAGCGTCTTTCTGGGTATCGGCGCAACCATAAGAAACCTAAAGGAAAAACAGCTAGACCGCAAGTTTGTACTGCTTATTTTAGCGACTGGATTACCCGGTGTAATAGTCGGTGCAAATATCATATTAACCATAGACAACCGAATTGCAGAAATTGCACTTGGCATACTAACAATGGCTTTGGGGTTTTATTCATATCTACAGCCTAGCCTAGGGCAAATCGCCCAGCATTCCAATCGTCATCTTCGAGGGTATTTAATCGGCGGTTTTGTCTTATTTTTCATAGGTATATTAAACGGCTCACTAACCTCTGGAACAGGGCTTTTTGTAACCTTATGGCTGGTTCGGTGGTTTGGTTTAGACTACAAAACCGCCGTATCATACACATTAATTCTGGTCGGTTTATTTTGGAACGGAAGCGGTGCAATTACACTGGGCATTTTAGGCGATATTGCATGGTCATGGTTACCCGCCTTAATTCTAGGTTCTTTGTTAGGCGGATATATTGGAGCACATTTAGCCATAAAGAAAGGCAATAAATGGATCAAAATCGTCTACGAAATTATCACTATCGCGGTTGGACTCAGTTTACTACTCAATTAATCCCCCTCAATAACAAGCTCTAGCGTTCGCTTCATTTCCGCTCGATCAAAGTTCTTATCCAACATTCCTTTAAAACCGTATTTTTCCCAATTTAGCATAAGGGGGCTAGCTACGTTGCCACTAGCAACAATGAGTTTCGCATTTGGATTAATTTTAAGAATTCTACTAGCGACCTCCTCACCACCAATACTGCAAGGAATTCCCAAATCTAAAATTACAACGTCTATGGGATTTGCCCCTTCAAGTGATTGACTATAAGTGGAGACCGCCGTTTCGCCATCATCAATGCAAGTAACCTCATAACCCAACCTGGCCAAATTAATTTCATAAAGCTTTTGCATGTTTTCGTCATCTTCCAAAACCAAAATCGAGCGCTTTCGTTTTTCAAATGGGCCGTGACCTGCACCCAGAATTTCACGAATGTTGTTTAAAAACTCATTAGGCGTATAAGGTTTAGCAAGCAAAGTCTCTGAGGTTGTCGCATCTGAGTATTGATTTTCCAAGTCGTCGGTATAACCGCTAACTAACAAAATATTTGCATCCGGGCGAATGGCGCGAATATCTGCAGCCAATTGGTAACCATCTTTACCCGGCATGACAACATCACTCACTACCATATCCACCTTATTCGAAGAAAACAGTTCCAAAGCATCATCAGCATTCAAGGCAGTTAATACGCGATAACCGTTACCTGTTAAAATTTCTTCTGACAAATTAACCATGGCCGGCTCATCATCAACAATAAGCATGCATTCTGTTCCCTGCAAAGGCACATTATTGTGTTTATCTGTTTCTGATGGCGATAATGAAGAATGAATAAGTCGTGGAAATGACAAAACAAACTCACTTCCATATCCAGGGGTTGAGTTTACTGTGATTTCACCGCCACTACGTTGCACAAACCCATAAACCATACTCAATCCCAGACCAATTCCGCCCTCACCTTTGGTAGTAAAAAAAGGATCAAATATTAACGATAAGTCACTGGGCGAAATCCCACAGCCAGTATCATTAATACTTATAACAACGTAATCACCATCTGCTAAATTTGTCTTCTCACTTGTTAAAGATTTTACAGTCTGATTTCTTGTTGAAATATAAAGATTGCCACCTGACTCCATAGCATGCATCGCATTAATGCTTAAGTTTAATATGGCATCCTCTAATTCCCCACTGTTCACAAAAATTGGCCATATATTTGGCGAAAGATCTAATTGAAGTTTAATGCGTGGCGTTAATGTTTTTTGTAACATGTCTTGTTCAGACGATAGCAACTCATTAATATTAACTTCGCTAGCTTCAGGCTGAGTATTTCTTGAAAATCCTAATAACTTGCGCGATAGATTTCTACCTCGCTCGCTAGCATGTTGAATTTCCCAAGTATACTGGCTGAGTTTTTCATCTTCAGACAGCGCCTCTTGTAATAATTTTGAATACCCTAAGATGACGCCTAACATATTGTTATAGTCATGCGCGATGCCGCCCGTTAATTTACCTAAGGCATCCATTTTTTGGGTTCTTCTCAACTGTTCTTCGTGTTTTTTCTCGAATGTCATATCATGACATGCACCAATGAACCGGCGTGCGCCATCTTCGTCCTTAGGTAATTCCGCCACAGAAAGTCGTAGTGGAAATGTATCGCCATTCTTGCGCCTGCCTTTTACCTCACGAGGCATACCAATCACTTTGGCAACACCTGTAGTCAGATAACTATGAAGATAAGAATCATGATGGCTTGCTTGCTCTGGCAACATCAAATTATTCACTGATTGACCCAAAACTTCGTCTGGCGTAAAACCAAACATTCGTTCGGCGGATTTACTAAATGTTTGAACCGTTCCAATTTGGTCTATCACAATAATTGCATCCGCAATATTGTTTATCAGATGTTGCAATTCCTCTTGTTGATGCTGAAGCATGATTTCCGTTTTTTTACGATCGGAAATATCCTCCACAATAGCTAAATGAAAATCAGGATTTCCCCCATGCGACCAAAGTGGCATCACCGAGAGATTCACCCATATTATAAAACCGTCTTTATTGATATAGCGTTTTTCTAATTGAAAAGAAGGAATCTCTTCTGTTTTCAATTTTTCCATTAAATCCAGGTCAGCGTTTAAATCGTCCGCTAATGTAATGGTTTGAAAGTCCATATTTAACATCTCAGCTGTTGAGTAGCCCAAAATGTCACAATAGCGTTGATTAATTTCAACAAACTCGCCGGTCTGGCTATTAATTTTCGCCACACCAAATGACGACTGATCGAACAAAACTTTAAATCGTTTATTGCCTTCTCGCAATGCGTCTTCCGCTCTTTTTCGTTCGGTAATATCTTGAACGAACCCAACCATATGCCTGTTTTCACCCAGATCATCTCTGAGTATGGTGCTCTCACTCCACAAATGACAAACTTCTTTATTGGGTAGTACAATCCGATATTCGATAGCTGACGTTTGACCGGTTTCCAAAAGGTTTTGAATGAATTTCTTGATTTTGGGTAAGTCATCAGAATGATTGCGCGTCATGGCTAAATCAAAATTCACTTCGGGATATTCATCAGGATCGAATCGATAAATTCGATACATTTCCGGTGACCACTGAACCTCGTTAGTGGTAAGGTCCCAATCCCAGCTACCGACTTGAGCGAGGGATTCCGTACGTAGTAATAATTTCTGGGTATTGTTAAGTTTTTGTTCTGCCACCCGTCGCTCTGTGATGTCGGTAATCATGGCCAAAGCACCAATATAATTACCTTCTGAATCAATCAAAGGACTTGTATTTAACTCTGCCCAAACAGCCATTCCAGATTTATGAAGTAATTTAAAATGGTGTTGCTCAGCAATTCCAGCTTGACGACGTTTAACATTATCTGTAGCAGTTTTTCTCCCTTCATCATCCATAAAATCAAACATGGATTTACCCAACATTTCATTTACTTGGTATCCAAGCATGTCCGCCATCACTGGATTCACAAAAGAAGTATTATTATCTGCATCAATGGTCCAGATACCTTCTTGAGTGGTCTCAACGATCATTCGATAACGAGATTCACTTTCTCGTAACTCATCTTCAGCTTGTTTACGTTCTGTAATGTCTTGCACGATACCAAGCATTCTTACCATGACACCATTTTCGTCATAGGTCACGGTACCATCTCCCCACACATGACGAATAGCACCATCTTTTCTTACAATGCGAAATTCAATTTGCCGTGGTTTATTTTCAGCAATAGTACGTTGTGTGAGTTCGGCAACAAACTGTTGATCATCAGGGTGAATGATTTTTTCATTGAGTGTCGCCATATTTCCATCAAAATCGTCCGGAGAAATTCCGTAAATCTGATACAGTTCTTCCGAAAACTTGAGTGTGCTATTAACAACATCCCATTCCCAACTTCCAATATGGGCAATTTCTTGAACTTTTTTTAAGGTAAGCTCTGATTCAAGTAATTTATTCTTAAGAATGGCAAGCTCATCAATATCGATCACTGTATGAGAGTTTTTTGAATGTTCTTGTTCTGAAACCAAGGAAACACGCGCAAGATCTAATTCACGCTCTAGCTCAACAACTCGTGCTTTGGTTACATCCAATTCTTGCTGAATTTGTTCTTTTGTTTTAACCATGTTTAATAAAATAACAATCCTGGCAAGAGCTGATAAATCCTACGTATTTCCTAACATGAGGTAAGCTTTTTTACACGAAGAGACATAATGAGAAAAGATATCCTATTTCACCAAAAACATACACAAAAATTAAAAGGCTTTTTTAACTATAGTCGTCGAATAGCCGCTTTAATAGGTGGTGACTTCAGAATCTTTGAGTAGAAATGTGTAAATTCAGCTTATGCACAAATCATTGCGAGGAAAGGTTGCTCATTAACCGACTATCACAATTCGATTAATACAATCAAAACTTAGACAAAACATTCTACAATCAGAATGATTGTTATAAGAAAGCGAATTTTTTATCGGATACCATACTGCTGGGAATAGGACTCCACGTTGCTCAAATGTTCGTTTAACGTGGCATCATTTTTTAAATATGCCAATAAATGCTCTAATCGGACAATACTTGCGACAGGCATTTTATAGGTAGACTCAATTTCTTGTATGGCGGACGTTGCGCCCTCACCCCTTTCCTGACGATCAAGCGCGATAGCTACTCCTGCTGCCTCAGCACCTTGATCATGTATCAACTTTACAGATTCTCGAACCGATGTGCCTGCAGAAATTACATCATCCACAATCAATACTTTTCCCTGCAATGGTGCGCCAACGATGATTCCGCCTTCACCATGTTTTTTGGCTTCTTTGCGGTCAAATGCGTACGGCACATCGCGATCATGATGATCTGCCAAAGCAATACTAATAGCAGAAACTAACGGAATCCCTTTATAGGCAGGACCGAACAACATATCAAATTCCAAATCAGCATGTAAGATCGCTTGAGCATAATACCGCCCAAGCTCGGCTAAACTTTTACCAGTATTAAATAATCCACTATTGAAAAAATAAGGGCTAGTTCGGCCAGACTTTAATACAAATTCACCAAAGCGCAACACATCAGTATCGAGCGCAAATTTTATAAAGTCAGATTGATATTCCTGCATATTCATTTCTCATTAAATTTAGCGTCAGCATTATAACAAATGCTTAGAAATTAAGATAAAATGTTGCAGTTAAACATCATATAAAACACAGAGGAATCATGAAGATTATTACCGCAAATACCAATGGTATTCGTGCAGCCGCTAAAAAGGGTTTTTTCGATTGGCTGGCAAAACAAAAAGCCGATGTCGTATGCATACAAGAAACCAAGGCACAAGTAGATCAGCTAAGTGACCCTGTATTCCACCCAAAAGGTTACCATGTGCATTATCACGACGCTCAGAAAAAGGGCTACAGCGGCGTTGCGATTTACAGCAAGAAAAAACCGACCAGTGTTTCAGTTGGAATTGGCTGGCAAGATATGGATCATGAAGGACGTTGGTTGCAAGCTGATTTTGAAAAAGTGAGTGTTATCTCGCTCTACTTACCCTCTGGCTCATCCAAAGAAGAACGACAGGAATTTAAATATGATCTCATGTCTCGCTTAACGCCCTTTTTGCAAGACTTACTCAAACATGATCGTGAATATATTATTTGCGGGGATTGGAATATTGCCCATAAAGTCATTGATATTAAAAATGCCAAAGCTAATGAAAAAAATTCTGGATTCCTGCCAGAAGAGCGCGCATGGTTAGATGAGCTGTTCGACGAATTAGGGTATGTTGATGCCTTTCGTGTGGTTAACCAGGAGCCTCACCAGTACACTTGGTGGTCCAATCGAGGACAGGCTTGGGCAAATAATACGGGATGGCGAATTGATTACCAAATAACCACTCCGGGACTTAAAAAACGTGTACAATCTAGCGAAATCTACAAAGAAGAGCGATTTTCTGACCATTCGCCCTTGATAATCAACTATACTGGACGCTTATAAAACTCGACAAGAGGTTTCACTATTATGACTACCTATAATCGAAAATTTATATCTGCAAATCAAGTAGTTGGCCCAATCGATCGATTGACGCGAGGCGCTATCGGTTTTGTCATATTAATTACATCTTTCGCCTTACCCCTAACAATTTTTCAATTTGCTCAAATGTGTGGCTTAACAATTTATTTCTACTTTACTGCACTCACCGGCTGGGATCCTTTTTATGCTGTTTTTTACAAATTTTGGCGTAACTATAAAGACAATGCCGCCATAAATGGTCGATTTTAGAGTCGATTTAATTCGAAATTATATCCGACTCGTTCGCCAAAAAATCACTCTCTGCTGCCAGGTCACACCACTAATTTTTTTCTGACCATCACGACTGAAATATAATAAAACACCAAGGCATACCCAACAATAACCAACACGTGGAGTGATGCATTTTGTAACTCTGTCCCCGCAATTAACGGCCGAATCAACTCCACTGCATGTGTTAATGGAAAGAGATAAACCAAGGATTGCATTAGGTCGGGCAATGTCGACACCGGATAAAATACGCCACAAAGAACAAACATGGGCGTTACCGCCAAAGTGAAATAATAATTGAAATAATCATAACTGGGCGACATGCTGGCAATAACAATTGCCGGTCCAGTAAAACACAATGCACTAAGAAAAACGATCGGTATTGCAAAAACGGCAGTCCAACTTTCAACGGCACCCAGTAAAGCCGCGACGATTATAATTGCGGTACCGCTAAACAATGCCTTGGTTGCACACCAAAGTAATTCGCCTGCCATAATGTCGTCTACTTCAATAGGCGTCGCCAGTATCGCAGAATACGTTTTTTGAGGCACCATGCGGGTAAACACAGAATAAGTTCCCTCAAGACTCGCAGTCATCATGGCAGAAGATGCAACCAAACCCGACGCAAGAAAGGTCAAATAAGTCATACCTTCAACCTCACCCACCAGGATGCCCAAACCAAAACCCAACCCAAACAAATAAATCAGCGGCTCACCAAAATGCAATACCAACGCTGGGCCAATTAATTTCCGCCACACCAATAAATTTCGATACCAAATAATCCAAGCGTTTCGTCCAAAACGAGGGAGCTGATAATATTGCATTATTCTCGCAACTCCCGGCCTGTCATTGTCAGGAACACATCTTCCAAATTACAGGGACGGGAAATGGTATTCAACTCAGTCTGATCAGAAAGTAAATCTAGGATTTCCCCGGTTTGATCTGCATAACAAAACAAAGTATCCCCATATTTTTCGAGTCGAGTATCAACTAAGTTTTCCAGTGTTTTAATAATTACTGAAAAATCCCCGCGGATTTCTACCACATGTTTTTCTACATGCCTAGTGACAATATCACTAGGGGCTCCGTGATCCAGAATTTTTCCTTGGTCCATAATAATCAACTCATCACACAAGCGTTCCGCCTCATCCATGTAATGCGTTGTCATCAAAATGCTTTTTCCTTGCTGCATTAATTCACGCAATTTTGCCCAAATAGTATGTCGTACTTGCGGATCTAATCCCGTTGTTGGCTCATCTAACACAATAAGCTCTGGATCGTTTACTAGTGCTCTGGCTATGGTGAGTCGACGTTTCATTCCTCCCGAGAGCTGGTCTGGTTTCTCATTCGCCCTATCCTCTAAATGCATAAATTCCAATAATTCATAAATGCGTTTTTCCAGAACCGTTTTTGAAACACCAAAATAAGTGCCATACATTCGTAAATTTTGGATCACCGTAAAATCAGGATCAAGGTTATCTTCTTGCGGCACTATCCCCAACCTGGAACGTATAAATTTTCCCGCTTCTGGCAAAGGCTGGCCAAACACATGAAGCTGCCCACTACTCAGCGGTGATATACCTTGAATCATTCGAAGTGTGGTCGTTTTACCCGCACCGTTCGGTCCTAGAAAACCGAAACATTTACCTTCAATGACTTCAAAATCAATATCGGAGACAACTTGTTTTACACCGAAATATTTCGATAATTTTGAGGCGACAATGACAGGTCTCTGATTAGCTTTCATTGCTTTTAGGTAAAATAATATTCGGTAGTTTTTGCGGTGACTCGATGGATAATCGTTTGTAACGACTATTTGATCCACTGACTAATTTTATATGAGATTTGGGTACTTTAAAGTTTTTCGACAAAAATTGAATCAAGTACTGATTCGCTTTGCCATCGACTGGAGGAGCAGTTATTCGAATTTTTATCGCATCACCATGGATGCCACATATTTCATCCTTTGAAGCTTTTGGTTGCACCAGAACATGCAATAGTAATTTCTCCCCTTGCCATGAATAAAAATCATGCGCCATGTAACCCCTAACGCAGAGTCATCGCAAAATCATTAATAGGGGCAACCACAAGAATTGAGAGTAACTGAAGAAAAATCATTGCCACGATAGGCGATAAGTCAAAACCATGAATTGGAGGAATGATACGGCGCGCACGACCTAAAATTGGTTCATTTATGGAGTACAACAAACTCGTCATTGGGTTGTGTGCACCAGGATTGACCCAACTAATAATAACCTGTATCAAGATGGAAAAAGTAAATACCGTAATGATTAAACCGATAACCTTCGCCAAAGCGAGCACTAACATAGGTAACGGTAAAAATGGCGCGCCGTTCATTAGTGTTAATAAAAAGAGCTCGGCATATTGAATAGAAAATAATAATACAACTGACGCCATATCCACAGTTCCCACACTGGGAACGACTCGACGCAATGGAACCAACATAGGATTGGTAACTTTAACAATAAACTGAGAAACAGGGTTTCGAAAATCTGCCCGCACCATTTGAAAAATTAATCGTAGCAATACAATCAGCAACAATAAACCAACCAATGTTTCTACTAAGAATGTTCCAGCATTAGTCGCATATCCCATTATTTATCTCCAAACTCTTTTGCCAATTCCTCTGCCCGAATACTTGCCGCAGATAATGTTTCCTGAATGATTTTTTCGATTTTCATATCCTCCATCACGGCCAATCCTTTTTCCGTTGTGCCACCAGGTGATGTTACTTTTTCCCGCAAGGTTTCCAACGACTCACTACTTTCCATTGCCAATTTTGAAGCACCTAATGCGGTTTGCAACGTAAGCACATGTGCGGCCTCAGTTGACAAGCCCAATTCAATTGCCGACTTTTCCATGGCCTCCATTATTCTAAAAAAGTAGGCTGGCCCACTACCGGATAAAGCCGTGACATAATCCATTTCTTTTTCCTGATCAAGCCAAAGCACAACTCCAACCGCACGCATAATTTTTTCGGCAATGGACTTTTTCGAGTCTTCAACAAAATTATTAGCATATAAACCAGTTGCCCCGGTTTTAATTAATGCCGGTGTATTTGGCATTGCACGTACTAATGGCGTTTTTTCCCCTAACCATTTACCCAGGTTTTCAACTCGAATTCCGGCGGCAATGGAAACCACTGTGGATTGATAAGTTGATACGGCATCAGCAATTTCTTCACAAATATTTTTCATGATTTGTGGTTTGATGCACAACACCACAATATCCGAATTGTTAACAGCGACTTTGTTATCGCAACACGTATTGATTTTAAACTCTTGTTCCAAATAATTTAAATGTTTATCTTCCGGGTCACTTGCCCATAGTTTTTTGGGGTCAAACCCATCGCTAATTAATCCGCTAATTAAAGCCGTAGCCATATTACCAGCACCGATAAATGCTATTTTTTGTGTTTCCACGATAAAATCCTTAACTAATTTCTTGCACCAAAAATATCTGTACCTACTCGCACATGTGTTGCACCTTCTGCAATCGCGGCTTCCAGATCAGCAGACATTCCCATTGACAAGGTATCAAATTCAACGCCCAATTCATTTTCAGCGCGCTCCTTCAATTGCCTCAAGTTTCGAAAGACTTGCCTTTGCTCTTCAAATTCAACGGTTTTTCTTGGAATTGCCATAAAGCCTCGCACATTAAGCTGTGACAACTCCAAAACAGCTTCAAGCAATTCGTTTAGCTCTTTTTCTAAAACGCCTGCTTTAGATTCTTCCTGACTGATATTAACTTGCAAACAAATATTTAGTTTGGGTAAGTTTTTATCACGATGCTCGTTCAAGCGTTGTGCTATTTTCAAACGATCCACGCTATGAACCCAATTAAAACTGTTCGCAATCAAACGTGTTTTATTGGATTGAATCGGCCCCAAAAAATGCCATTCTAAAGCGGATTGATTTATCTGTTCAATTTTCGCAATTGCTTCCTGCACGTAATTTTCACCAAACACAGTTTGCCCTAACTCGATCGCCGATAAAACAGCTTCAACTGGTTTTGTTTTGCTCACTGCAATTAATTTGACAGAATTCGGTGGGCGATGATATTTGCTCTCTGCCATATTGATTCTTTCGCGCACAGTTTTCAAATTGTGCTCAATATCTAACATCTTATTTTATTTACCATTATTGGAAAAAGCCGGCGATTTGCTTATGATACTCGAAGTCATGCTGGGAACCTAGAATTCCATGTTATAAGAACACAAATCTGTCGCTCTGTGTTTTAGTGTTCAAGTATCCGAGATTGCACAAACAAACACCTGATAGCAGTGAGCTTTGTATCGTTTTTGTTATCAAGCAAATCGTCTGATTTCAGCCTTCTAATTATTGAGTATTACATTGAGAATTCAGCTAATTAGCGCTTAATCCGTAAAGAAATTTAACTGCATGCCGTTAATTGATAAGTATTAGGACAATCGCATTAATGCGAATCTCAGGACCAACAAACGTTTAGAGGCAAAACATGGATATTTCAGAATTATTGGCATTTAGTGTTAAAAATCAGGCATCTGACTTACATTTATCTGCCGGCGAACCGCCAATGATTCGCGTAGATGGTGATATTAGACGTATCAATGTACCTCCCCTGGAACATAAAGTCGTTCACAGTTTGATTTATGACATCATGAATGACAAACAGCGCAAGGAATATGAGGAATTTTATGAAAATGACTTTTCATTTGAAATTCCCGGCCTTGCCCGTTTTCGTGTTAACGCATTTAATCATAACCGTGGTGCAGGTGCGGTATTTCGAACTATTCCCACAAAAATTTTAACGCTTACCGAATTGGGTTGTCCGCCAATTTTTGAAGAAATGGTTGAAGCACACCGTGGCCTGGTCCTGGTTACCGGTCCTACTGGTTCAGGTAAATCGACTACCTTGGCTGCCATGATAAATCACGTAAACGAAACTCAACCGGGACATGTATTAACCATTGAAGATCCCATCGAATTCGTTCACGAGAGCAAAAAAAGTTTAATTAATCAACGAGAGGTTCACCGCGATACTTTGGGATTTAATGAAGCCTTGCGCTCTGCCTTACGTGAAGATCCCGATGTTATACTTGTCGGCGAAATGCGAGATCCAGAAACGATACGATTAGCCTTAACTGCTGCAGAAACCGGACACTTGGTTTTTGGTACTCTGCACACTAGCTCTGCCGCAAAAACCATTGACCGGATTGTTGATGTTTTCCCCGCAACCGAAAAAGATATGGTTAGAGCCATGCTATCCGAATCATTACAGGCTGTGGTCTCTCAATCCTTGATGAAAAAATCAGGTGGTGGCCGAGTAGCCGCTCATGAAATTATGATTGGTACAGCGGCGATTCGAAACTTGATCCGAGAGAATAAAGTGCCACAAATGTACTCCGCCATTCAGACGGGACAACAGCTTGGTATGCAAACCATGGATCAGGCCCTAATGGAATTGGTACATAAAGGCACTATCAGCCGAACAGAAGCTCGCGGTAAAGCGATGTCAAAAGAGCAATTTTAATAAAAAATTAGCCGGCATAATATTCGCTGGCTTTTCACTACTCAAAACATTTGGGTACTATAATAATGTGAGGGAAATAACTAATTGCCGATAGGTAATTATAATCAGATCTATGGATTTTAATTCTTTATTACAACTCATGTGTGAGAAAAAAGCGTCTGATCTTTTCATCAGCGCCGGCATTCCACCTAGCATGAAAATTCACGGCAAAATTAGCCCAGTTTCAAATACAGAATTAACCGCAGAACAAGCAAAAAAAATCATTTTTCGTGTCATGCCCGCCGATGAGCGGCGTAACTTCGAACGATATAACGAAGCCAATTTTGCCATTAGTCCTGATAATATTGGGCGCTTCCGGGTTAATGTGTACCGACACCAAGCTCAGGTCGGCATGGTATTACGCCGCATTGAAACGGACATACCCTCTATTTCCGATTTAAATTTACCGATCATATTTAAAGACATTGCCATGTACCGCCAGGGATTGGTATTGATTGTTGGGGCAACAGGCGCCGGCAAATCCACCACTTTGGCCGCCATGATGAACCAACGTAATACCCAAAGCCATGGCCATATTATATCGATAGAAGACCCTATTGAATTCGTCCACAAACCCGAATCATGTATCGTGACTCAACGCGAAGTCGGTATCGATACCGAAAGTTTTGAAAGCGCTTTAAAAAATGCATTGCGCCAAGCACCAGACATGATTGTCATTGGCGAAATTCGCAGTAAAAAAACCATGGCGCACGCACTTCAATTTGCAGAAACAGGTCATCTTTGCATAGCGACGTTACACGCGAGCAATAGCCATCAAGCCTTTGATCGCATCATGAGTTTTTTTCCCGATGAACAGAAAAAACAAATTTCGCTGGATTTATCCTTAAGCCTCAAAGCAATTGTGGCGCAACGCTTGGTGCCCGCAAAGAATGGCAGTGGACGACGAGTTGCCGTTGAGTGCTTACTCAATACGCCTCTGGTTGCAAACCATATTTTACGTAACGAGATTCAAGAATTATCGTCAATAATTAGCAAATCGAAACAACACGGCATGTGCAGTTTTGATCAAAGCCTGTTTGAATTATATGACTCAGGTGAGATTTCTTATGATGAAGCTTTGCGTCATGCAGACTCCACTAACGAATTGCGGCTCAAAATCAAACTCAGCAAACAACATAATCCGGAATCAAGCATCTCCAGTATTATGCGGCACGCATCACTCGTAAAAGAAAACTAATCAATTATTAATTTTCACTAGAGGCTGAGTTGGATTAGCCCAGCCTTCTTTTGCCGCAGCATGACAACCGTCACAAGCCTTTACCACGGCGTTTTGCACATGACTTTGTGGTGGTAAATGACAAGCCTCGCAAACTCCAATGACATCAGTATGGTTTATTTCAATGCCCGCGCGCCAAGCGGTTGTCGTATGACAAGATTCACAATTATCGGTAGATGAGATATGCCCGGGACTTTTACCCACTGACAGTGTTCCATTGTGACAGTTGATACAAACACCTTCTACTTCCGTATGATTCATACTTTCAACAGGAAGAAAATTAAGAACCGAATGACAACTTCCACAATTATCGGACGTATTTAAATGCAATAACGGTTTACCTAGCGTTATCATATTATTGTGACAAATAATGCAAGCGCCAATGACTTCCTGATGATCCATGACAGAAATTATCGGCCAAGCTTCTGTCGTATGACATGCGGCACAGTTAAATGACGTCGGCATATGGTTTAGCGTTTTCGTTGATCTATATCCAACATGACAATACTCACAATTATCAACAATGCCGGTATGATCAAATAGAACATTAGTTCCCGTGGATCCATGTTCATGAGTCGCAGTACCTGTTGTTATTTCTCGCCATTCGTTGGAGATATCATAATCATGACAGTTTTCACATTGCGCCTGATTTTCCTCGAGTGGCGTATGCATTGGTGATAGCTCATGGCATTCAGCACAATCACCCAATATTAGAAAATGCTCAATGTAAGAAATTTCATCCCAGCCTTCGCCTGGCGAGTGACAGGGCACACAACCATCACCCAACACGTAAATATGTGAGTTTTTGGCAGGGTCATTATGGCAATCCGAACAATTTTCAGCGCCAAAAATGGGATGACTGAGTTCAACAGGCGCTTGTGCAAAGGGCGATTCGGAAGCTGAACCATCCATTTCGCTTGCTATCAGATAACGAACGATAACAATATCTTTATGGCTAGAAGAATTGCCATCTGTAACAACTAAGGCAAATTTATATTCTCCTGGTACGTCCAACGTGACCACAAATTCCATATCATCATATGACTCAGAGCTTATCTGACTTCCGGTGGGGGTAGACTCAATGGTCCAATGATAAGAAATCAAATCACCACTGGGGTCATATGATGCCTCACCACTCAACCTCAATTCTGAATTGGCTTCAGATTTGATAGTGACATCGCTTCCTGCAACCGCAACCGGACTTTCATTTTTAACACACGCCGTTAGTAGAACAAATAGCAGTAACAGGTTTAACACCTGAATTAAAAATGAATAGATTTTCCGGTTTTCCATAGTTTAATTTTTTACCAAGCGGGAGTTTGAAGCTAATAACGCAACAGTTCTATTATTGGTTCCATCATTTCAACTTTTCAGGCAATCATGCCATAATTTGATCAAAATTGACGTAAATAATGTAATTAGACAACACAATGGAACGACTCTCTCTTCTTCTGCGTAATAGGTGAGAAGAGTGGGGAGGCTAAATGATATTCAGTCAGAAAAAAAATAACCTTGAATTCAACAAATTAATACAGCCACACATGGTTCACATCAATCAGCTGGCTTACCGACTCACTGGCAATAAAGATGATGCTCAAGATTTGGTACAGGATTTTTTAATTAAAGTGTTCCCCCGCTTCGACACCCTGGATCAGGAAAGGGGTATTAAATCTTGGTTGAGTCGTGTCTTGTACAACACGTATATCGACCAGTGGCGAAAACAAAAAAACAATCCAATTCAAGTTGTTAGCGATATTAACAAATACGATATGGATGATGAGACATTTTTCAATGAGCACATTTGTCAGCGATTTTGTCCAGCAGAAATGTTGAATTTGTCGCAGCAACAACAAATACTGATTCGACTATTATTTAGACTTAAAAATGAACATAGAATTGTCATAACCATGCACGACATTGAAGGTTACACACTCCCGGAATTGAGTGAAATATTAGGTGTAACCCTAGGCACTTTAAAATCTCGTCTGCATCGCGCGCGAGCAAAATTGAAAATCCTGATTGAGCAGGAAAAACTAGGCGAAGTAGAAGTAGTCGCATAAGGAGAAACAGATGAATTGTGATTATATGACTTTATTCTTGCACGACTATGTCGATGGCTACCTTTCTACAGAACAAGCAAACCTTATCTCATCACACATCCAATGTTGCTCAGCCTGCCAGGAAAAATGTCAACAAATTCAAGCTCAAAAGCATGATTTAGCACAATTACCCTGCCCTCAACTAACGGCAGATTTTACTCATCAAGCACTGAAAAATGTTAAATTGCATTACGCTGATAAGCTCAGCCCGGCAAAAAAGAACAAATATCAACAATATTATTTAACGATGGCAGCAAGTTTTGTATTAGTCTGTGTGCTAGCCTTTACGTTATCTGGCAGTCCAACGGATCCCCTCAACGAACCAGTGAAAATGGCATTGAATCATCAGGAACAAGTTAACCTGGTATTTAATGCACCAAAAGAATTAAAAAACGTGCAATTTACCGTCATTTTGCCAGCTGAAATTGAAATGTTAGGGCACCCGGGAAAACGTCAGGTTATTTGGTCAGGAAAATTACAGGCAGGACGCAATTTACTCTCCATACCCGTTTTGACGACGCCAACTTATACCGGCATCTTAACGACCAAACTGGAATATGAAAACAACAGTAAAACCTTTAAAGTTCCCATGAAAATTAAACCTGGGAAAAATGTGACTTAAAGCTTTTTTGAAATGAGTATCTTTGACATGAACCAACCAAACCCATTATTTCTCAACCTAACAATGAGTATCTTGCTGTTTTTTTTGTTTACCTCGTCCAGTTATGCGGTCGAGGTGAATGAATTAGATGAAATTACCATGCAAGTACTGGATATCGACGCAACCAGTGAATTTAATATTCAAGAAATGGTAGCAATACCGATCCCCATAAATAATGATATGGAAATGCAAAGCCAAAAAAACTTTGCAAAACCGCGCGCTATAGACCAAAGTAACGTAGTAACAGAAGGAACGAGCCCTATTATAGAAAACAGGTAATCTACATTTTGCAGAACTTGTCTACTTAGTTACAAACTGTATGACTTATAGGCTGGCCATATTTTCGCTAATTTGCCTAAGCTATGCTCCATTGAGCATGGCATCTGTTACTTCGCCTCCAAATCCCGCTTTCACACAAGCCATCTTTGCGGTTAAAGAAGGAAATTTAAAAAGTGCGAAAACATTATTTGAACAAGCTCAACACGAAAAATTTACCAATCCAAAATTACATTACAACTTAGGTGTTGTTAACTACAAACTTGGATACTTCATTGATGCAAGAAATTCATTCTTAGCATTAATCGAAAACCAGGACCTCAATGAATTGGCTTTTTATAACCTAGCCCTTGTTGAAATTAAATTAGAAAATGATGCCCAAGCAAGTTACTGGTTGAATCGCGTTATTGCACGAAATAACAATCCAAATATTCTGAAAATGGCCTTTTCCCTTTTGCATAAAATTGAAGACGCTAAGTCAGGCAATAACAAGCAGAAAAATACCCAAGAATTTGATCGGCAGGATCGCAGTATTTCCCCTTTTGATCGAACCACATTCCAAACATCGCTAAAAACAGAATTTGGATACAATGATAATGTTGCACAGTATCAGTACATAGCTGACGCCGATAGTGACACATTGGGGGATAATTTTTTATTGTTGCAAGCAGATAGCAAACTTAACATTAACCAAAATATTGAGTTTGCCGCGTCAGCGTTTTATATGGCGTATCAAAAAATGTCGTATTTCAATACGACCAACTTGTTAATCAATGCAAATTACCACAATCAAATTGCACTCTGGCAGTACCGGTTTGGCAGCAGTTACATCCGACAAACAAGTGATGGCACAGAATATCAAGCCATTACCCGCTTAAGTTTCTCAGCTCAAAAATACTTATTATCCAATTTGCAATACAATATGGAACTGGATAATGACTTCATTCGAATCCTCGACGAAACTTACAATCATCTAGGCGGTCGGCAGCATCGTTGGCATCATCAACTTAACTTTTTACATTACCGTACAAATTTCTCATTAGGCTATCAATACGAACATAATGTACGAGAAGATTTTCAGAGCAAAAATGCTGAATCGTTTACCAGCTTTTCACCGCGCATTCATAAAACCGAGTTATCCATATCGCCAAGAATATCAAACAATTTAGGCACCAAGTTTTTTGCCAGTTATGCTTATCGATATCATGCTAAAAAGAACTACATCTCTAAAGGCAATTACAATTATCGGGAAGATTTAAAATTTAAATATGGCGTAGAAATAAAATATTCGGTAGCGAAAAATGTGGGATTTACCGGCAAGTACAGCTATACCTCAAATGAATCAAACATCACTGCTTATGTCTACAAAAACACCTTATATCAATTTGGCATTAATTGGGATTTTTAAGCGTCATCCAGCTGATAAACCAAAGACCCTTCAAACAGTGTATGCGTGACTCTGCCTTCAAATTCCCAGCCAAGAAACGGTGAATTTAATCCATCGCTCTGAATAGATTCTTGGTTAAAACTCCAGACATGTTTTGGGTCATAGATACATATGTCTGCTGTTGCTCCCTCTTCAAGACTTCCTAAATCTAAACCAAGAATTTTTGCGGGTTCGCATGTTAAACAGGCTATTGCTTGACTGAGACCCAATACTTTATCATTTACCAATCTCATGGTTAATGGCAGTAAGGTCTCTAAGGCCGATATACCGGGTGCGGTCGCATTGAAAGGCCCCGTCTTAGCATCCACGTCATGAGGCTGGTGGTCAGAACAAATCACTTGCACGCTGCCTTCTTTTAATCCGACTCGCAAACCATCACGATCTCTAATCGAGCGTAATGGGGGACGAACATGATATAAGGCATCAAATTCACCGAGCTCCATATCAGTTAGGTGTAACTGATGAGCAGAAACATCAGCACTTACTGGCAAACCATCAAAACGAGCACGTGCAATCATACGAATCGCTTTAGCTGTAGATAGATGGCAGAAATGCGCGCGAACTCCAGTTTGTTCAATCAGTGCCAGGTCTCGCGCAACTGCAATGGTTTCAGCAATTTCAGGAATTCCTTCCAGACCCATGCGTGTACTTATCGCACCTTCATGGGCGCAGGCAGTTCCTTTTAACCAAGGGTCTTCTGCAAATAAAAATACCGTGAGATCATGAGAACACGCATATTCCATGGCTCGACGCATAACCAACGTATTTTTCACAGGTTTCAAGGCATTACTCACTGCAACCGCACCAACTTCTTTCAATGCAACCATTTCGCTAATTTGATTGCCTTCCAGACCTCGCGTTAGTGCACCGATACTCAGCACGCGGGCGTTACGGCTTTGCTGCGCGCGATAACGAATCATTTCAACCACGCTAGCATTATCCGTTACGGGCACCGTGTCTGGCGGGCAACAAAGCGTTGTAATGCCAGCACTAGCTGCGGCAGCTGTTTCACTGGCGATCGTTGCCTTGTACTCAAAACCTGGCTCGCGTAAACGTGCGCACATATCAATAATGCCAGGAAATATCGTTTTGCCACTGGCATCAATTTCTTGATCAGCAATAAATTCCACAGGGTTATTTGAAAGGGATACAATTTTTCCATCTGCTACATAGATATCTGTCACAGCATCGAACTTTGTTTTGGGATTGATAACGCGACCATTTCGAATAACAATTCGCATTAGGTTTCCTCTCGAGCAGCAGAGTAACTGCCCATAGCCATAGACATAATGGCCATGCGCACAGCAATGCCGTTAGTGACTTGCTTTAATATCAAAGAGCGTGGTCCGTCGGCAACAATGGATTCTATTTCCACACCTCGATTAATGGGGCCTGGATGCATAACAATGGCATCTGGTTTGGCAAATGCCAGTTTTTCTTGAGTCAAACCATATGTATGAAAATATTCTTTTTCGCTAGGTAAAAATGCGCCATCCATTCTTTCTTTTTGTAAGCGTAAGATGATTACAACATCCACATCTTCTAATCCGCGTTTCAAATCATGAAAGACATGAACCCCCATGGTTTGTATATCGGTAGGAATCAAAGTTTTGGGGGCGATTACTCGAACTTCGTTCGCACCCAATGTAGTCAGCGCATGAATTTGTGATCGTGCCACGCGAGAATGTAGTATGTCTCCCACGATTGCGACTTTCAACGGATAAAAGTCTTCAAAGTGACGGCGTATGGTAAACATATCTAACATAGCTTGCGTAGGATGCGCATGACAACCATCACCCGCATTAATCACACTAATATGAGCTGGCGCATTTTGCGCGATAAATTGGGCGGCACCGCTTTTGTTATGCCTGACGACAAACATATCGCTTTGCATGGCTTCAAGATTACTTAATGTATCTAATAATGACTCACCTTTTGATGTGGCTGAGACACTCACATTTAAATTTAATACATCAGCAGATAAACGCTTGGCAGCCAGTTCAAAAGTGGTTCTAGTACGAGTACTGTTCTCAAAAAACAAATTGACAATGGTTTTACCACGAAGGATCGGTACTTTTTTTACCGCTTGATCAGCAACACTGGAAAAACTTTCTGCCGTATCCAGAACTTCCGTTAAAACAGCTCTGGGCAAACCTTCTATGGTTAAAAAGTGGCGTAATTTTTTGTCTGCGGTTAACTGAAGGTTATGCCGATAGCTCATTGGTTGCTTTACCCTAATGTTGCATAAATTATTGAGATCAGGTGCTTTTAGAACGGCATTTGTAGCGTCGCACGGAGGTTTTTATGGTTTGAGCATAGTCACTCTCTGTGAAATCCAGAAAAATTGAGTACGGCGCTAAAAATGTTGTTATAAAAGCAGCGATGCAATCCTGGCTCAATAATTTATGCAGCATTAGGGTTTAGTTCTCCTTCGACTGCACAATGCTGAGCTCCAGAGGTGATGGCCCAGACAATTTAATTTGTTCACCACTGTCTAGCTGGATATGTTTCCCCACGACATCGGCTTGAATGGGTAACTCACGTCCGCCTCGATCGACCAATACCGCTAAATGAATCGACTTAGGCCGTCCATAATCAAAAATTTCATTCAGTGCTGCGCGAATAGTCCTGCCGGTATATAACACATCATCCACCAGAATAATGCATTGGTCTTCAACACTACCAGGAATTTTTGAGGGTTTTACTTGAGGATGAACACCAATTCGAGTGAAGTCATCACGATAAAAAGAAATATTCAAAGAACCCAGGGGCTGTGACAATCCCATCAACCCGTGCAATTGCTCAGCTACCCAAACTCCCCCGGTGTGAATGCCGATCATCAGTGGATCAGAGGACGCACATTTTTGTTTAAGGTCTTGCGCCATATCCTGCATCATGGCATTCACATTATACTGAGTCATTGATTTAGTTTGCGCCTATTTGTTGAAACCACTGTTCAATAATTAGTTTGGCTGAAAGACTGTCGATATTAAGTTTATCACTTTCTTGGTTTTTATTTAAATCTGCCATGAGTGATTCTGCCTCAGCTGATGTAAATCTTTCATCCACCCAAACCACCGGTAGTTGAAATCGGCCAGTGAGTCGATTTCCAAATCGTTTCGCAGCCTTACTGATTGTTTGTTCGCTGCCATCAAGCTGCAAAGGATTACCAACAATGAGCAACTGAGGTGACCATTGATCAAGCAGGTCCTGAATTTGAGACCATTGTGGCGCACCATCTTGCGCTTTGAGCAAAGCAAGCGGCGATGCGCTTTTCGTTACCGATTGCCCTACCGCCACACCAATTTTTGTTAGTCCAAAATCAAAACCTAATACCGTTTTTATGGCGTTTGGATTGAAGGAATCAGGCATGACCTATATCAGTGGATAATAAGCTCAGATCCACACCCAATAACTTGGCGGCGTGATCCCAGCGTTGAGCAACTGGCGTATTAAAAATGATATCTAAATCTGCTGGGCCATTTAACCAGGCATTGGCGGCCAATTCACTTTCCAGTTGGCCAGCTCCCCAGCCCGCATAACCCAACGCAACCAGAAAATTATCGGGTGCTTGATTCTGGCTAATCGCCGTTAAGATATCTAATGAAGATGTCACCGCCAGTTCACCATTTTTGATTAAGGTTGATTTCCAATCGCCCGCTGGGATGTGCAATACCAATCCACGTTCAACATCAACCGGCCCTCCCGCGAGCACCTTTTGATCAACATAAGGGTTATCTTCAGCCCACTCCAATTTTAATTCCTGAAAAATCTCCGCAACACTGGCATTCAATTCTCGATTAATCACTATGCCAAAAGCGCCTTCGGCGTTATGTTCACAAATATAAGTAACACTGCGGAGAAAATTTGGATCCTGCAAGTTAGGCATGGCAATGAGGAAATGTCCGCCAAGGTAGGATGTGTCTGTCATGCCCATAGTATCGTCAACTTACAGAGCAACCGCAAGCCTAATGCGCGTTCAACGTGTTGCCGGCCAGGAAATCCCATTTTTTAGTTATATGCAAAACGTCAGTATCGCTGCGAATGTTGGGTGGCAAGGGAGCAAATGGAGCCGCTAATTTAAGAATTCTCAATGCGGCATCATCCAAAGCCCTGATACCCGACGTGCGCATAATTTTAAAACGTCTCACGCTACCATCTGCATTAATGGCAATATCCACTATCAAATTTCCTTCAAGCGCTTTTCCGTTGGCACCTGTTGGAAAGTTTAACTTTCCGATTTTTTCAACTTTCCTGGCCCAGCTTTCCATATAACTGGCGTACTTATATTCTTTAGTTGCTGCAGTTATCGATTTACTTCGTAACTTCTTCGAGTACTGCTTAATTGATTCCCCCAACTCTGCTTCCATGCTGGCAATGGTTTTCGACATACTAATCAACTCAGCAACATCCATTTGTTTGACTTTATTTTTTTCTTCGGGCATCAAGTCTGCAACCACAGTGTGTTTTGACCTTTCCTGAGTTAGCAGCTCATTTCGTGTTGCGCGCTCTTCTTTTGGGACCATCATTTGCGGTGGAGCAGGCGTGGTAACTTCAATAACTTCCTTCGGAATTAACGGTGCGAAGGGTGTCTCGGGGCGAGCTTTATCCGTGGTATTGCCTCCCCCTTCCTGATTTGCTTGCGCCAAATAATCCACATCTTCCGGTACGACATCACTGCGTGTACTAACTAAGGTAACTTCCATTTGAGGAATGATTTTGTTTTCTTCTGGTTCTTTGAATCCTCCAAAACTTATGCCAAAAATAATGACAGTATGGATGGCTGCGGCGCCAATCATTGCCAATGTGAAATGACTGGGTTCGTAATGGACTTTTCTCTGAACGACTGATGGTATTAACATGTAGCTTTTAATTTCTCATTTACTTTTTGGGCGATGATTCCGTTCAACACACCAAATATCATCGCAATTAACAACATGACCGGCAAAATATTCAACATGACGCTGTGTGGTATAAAAATCCAATACACTACGACAAATTGGGCCAACATATGCGCCATTGCCATTAACAGCGCAATGCCAAACAAACTCAGATTTAACCATTGCCACTTTGTGATCACCCAAAGCATCAATATGCTGGCAACCGCCCCGCTGAAACTTAGCACAAACGTAGGTGATAAAAAGGTACCAATAATCAAACTTCCCACTAACACACGCAATAGAGATACCCACGCCGCAACTTCAAATCCATAACTGGCAAATGCTATCAGTGTCACGATATTCGCAAATCCCGGCTTAATGCCCGGCATAGGACTGGGCAAAACACTCTCTAACACATGTATGCCAATCGCTAATGCAGTTAGGGCCGCTATCTGACAGTCTTTGACTGAAGGGTTTAATCGTAGTTGCATAAAATCCTAACTGTAGCGAGGTTATCGACACCCGAACTCAAAAATTGATGGCATCGTAAAGGTTGCTCGGCTCAGAAAAATGAACACTAATTTTGTTGGGTAAACAAGCAATCAATCCCATGGTCTGATTTAGCCAGCCACTGCGTACACAATATTGAGTATTACAAGGAGAGTGAATAAATCGTATTTTTCCTTGCTGGATTTGGAGCTGGCTGTCACCCAGCTCTCCCGCTAAGATCAACGTTTTTTCCTCATGTAAATCAACAATATAGCGATCTTCACCCGCAACTTTTACGTTCACAAAACGATCTGAAGTGGCGCTTGATCCCAGATAACTGAACAAAACGGCAATACCACAGAATGCAACGAAAAAGACTATTTTATCCGCAGTCGTAAGTTTAGCCATGGCGCTATTAATGCGATACAACAGTGATATCCAAGGACTCCGGCTGAGTAAATTGAAGCCGCTCTTGCATTTCGGGAGTCAGAAAAATTTTTCCATTTTTATCGATTAACATGACATGGGTAACGGACATTTTTTTTGCAATACGCTGCCAATCTTTCGGCCCCGCAACAAACAAAGCTGTCGCAGCCGCGTCCGCAATCGCAGCATTATGATGCAGTACAGTAACTGAGGTTGATTGATCGGCAGGATAACCGGTACGCGGATCGATGATATGGTGATAACGCTTGCCTTCATATTCGTAGAAACGCTCATAATCCCCAGAGGTGAAAACACTTTCGTCAGCCTGAATTTTTATACTTGCGATCGCCCAATTTTCTCGCGGGTGCCGAATACCAATATGCCAGGCATCCTTACCTTTACTGCCAATTGCACGCAAATCTCCACCTGCATTAATAATTGCATTATGAACACCCTGAGATTTTAAATACTCAATGGCTTTATCAACACCATAACCTTTGGCATAAGCTCCAAAATCAACTGCCAAATCGGGCGTTCGAGATTCCAAGATCAAACCAGTGATAACCAGGTCTGTCATTTTTGGATTGCCAGCCAAAATTTTATTGATCGCATCTGCCGCTGGTGGCGGACCTTTTGGTAATTCCTCTTGCGAAAATTTCCACAATTTAATTAATTTTCCCAGGGCGGGATTAAACAAACCTTCGCTTTGCAATGACAACTGGGTTGAATGCTCTATCATGTCTTTTATGCCGGGACCGATAGTAAATGGCGATTCCAATGCAATCAAACCATTCAACCGTCGTAATCCACCTTTTCTTGTTGGGCTCCAACTTGCCTGCATGTATTTAAAATCTTTTAACAAATCGTGAAACATTTTTTGAGATTTTTTCTCGGACTCACCATAGATGCTGACATCTATAATGGTACCCATAACAAACATCTGTTCCTTAAAAACCGCGAGCTCAGGTTCGGTTTTTTCACAAGCACAGAGCCAAAATAGACTGGTAAAAGCGAGAACCTTAACTGTTTTCATTGTTACTCAAACGTTTTTCAATAGCATCCATTAATAAACCTGCAATATTGAGATTAAAAAGACTATCTAGCTCCCGAATGCAAGTGGGACTTGTGACATTAATTTCAGTCAAGTAATCACCAATCACATCAATGCCTACAAAAATGAGCCCTTTGTCTTTCAAGGTCTGCTTTAATTGCTGACAGATCCACTTATCACGATCTGTTAATTCAACACCAACACCAGAGCCACCCGCGGCCAGGTTGCCTCTGGTTTCACCAGCTTTAGGCACTCTCGCTAATGCATAGGGTACGGCTTCACCATCAATAATCAAAATGCGTTTATCTCCAGCCTCTGATATTTCAGGAATGAATTTTTGCGCCATAATATTTCGCTGTCCGAACTCGGTCATATTTTCCAAAATGACAGACAAATTTTGGTCTTCCGGTTGTAACCGAAAAATCGAAGCACCACCCATCTGGTCCAGCGGTTTTACGATGACATCGTTATATTGTGCAACAAACTCTCTAATATCATCCATGGATCGGCTAACAAGCATCGGTGTACAACATTGAGGGAAATAGGTGGTGTACAATTTTTCGTTCGCATCACGTAGACTTTGCGGTTTGTTTACCATTAATACGCCACGTTGCTCAGCCAAATCCATCATATAGGTTGAATAAATGTACTCCATATCAAATGGCGGGTCTTTACGCATAAGCAACACATCGGATATTTCATCGAGCGGAGCAAATCCTGACTCAATAAATTCATACCAATTTTCTTTTTGATCAACGACTTTTAGCTGACGCCATTTGGCAAATGTCCGTCCATCAATGATGCTTAAATCCGATTGCTCGAGGTAATTGATGGTCCAACCTCGGTGCTGTGCTTCGAGCAACATCGCAAAAGTGCTATCTTTGTGCACTTTGATGCTTTCAATAGGATCCATAATAACGGCCAGCTTTCTGACTTTGCTCATGCTTCTTCCTATGAGGTAACGATTGATTGGTAAACCTAAATTAAACCAATTATAACTATGGCAATATACTCCAATTTATTGAATTACTTAAGATTAATTATCCAGCATAACTCAAGCACCAAAACTCTTGTCCGATAACCTTGTTGGCCTGATTTCGCAATAATTGATGCGAATTCATTAAATGGATTTAAAGTACTTCTCTGCAATCACCGAAACTCAGGGCGAAAATACCCCAATTCGGCGGCATATTTTTATACATATGTTTTTTTTGCAATGCAATTCAATAAGTTATGGGATGGCCATTTAAGGTTTGAGTCAGATTCATAACATATCATTTGCCAGCAAAGTTCAGTATAATTGACGCCGTCGTAAGTGCTGAATTGGACAATTCGTACAAACAGATAAGAGGATGCAACCCGTGGAAGCAAATAAAGCATCTAACACACCGAGCACCGCACCAAGCTTGAAAGTTATGGTCGTTGACGATAGTAAAACCATTCGCCGAACCGCGGAAACTTTATTATCCAAAGCAGGCTATCAAGTTTTCACAGCAAGCGATGGTTTTTCTGCTTTGGCAGAAATTGTTGACCATCAACCCGACATTATTTTTATGGACATCATGATGCCCCGACTGGATGGTTATCAAACATGTGCGCTAGTTAAAAATAATGAAAAGTTTCAAAACACACCAATTATTATGCTTTCGAGTAAAGACGGTTTATTTGATCGTGCTCGAGGTCGTATCGTAGGATCTGATCAGTACCTAACAAAACCTTTCACTAAAGAAGAACTTTTAGGTGCCATTCAAGAATACGCTGCGGATTTCACCTCGAATTAAGACCATCAATTTAGCTGTTACCAAAGTGTTACTGTGGTAACCAAATTGAGTCACACACTATGCATTCGATCTCTACCAACCATCCCTTGCAAATATTGAAAGAACTTGAGCAATCTTGCAAGCAGCATTTAGTCACTCCAGCAAAGCCTGCTGCAAAAGCCAAGCTTTGGAGTGGTTTTGGATTTCGTGTTAATAAATTTAATCTGTGTATTAAATGTAATGTTATTGAGGAACTGTTGGATTCACATTTTCAACAAAACCTGTCAAAAGTTCCAGGTGCGAAGAATTGGTTGATGGGTTTGATTAGTCTTCGAGGCCAGGCTTTGCCACTGATTGACTTAAATCAATACATTTTCAACACCAGTTCTGAATTAACCAAAAAGAGCCGTTTATTGGTTATCAATTTTAGCAATACCCGAACAGGCCTTATAATTGACGAGGCATACGGCTTAAAACAATTTGACCCTGACTTTGCGCAAACACCAGCATCAGTTGACACTGTGCCTGCTGAACTTGAAAAATTTTCTACGAAGATTTTTTTACAGGGTGAGCTACCCTGGATAGAGTTTTCCACTCAACGACTAGAAAATGATCCAGATTTTCTAAACGCGGCAAGATTTTAGAGATTTTCACAAAATCATATTGGTATTTTTATATGACAGCTGTCCCAAATACAATAAAAACAAGTCACTGGTATTCTAACAAACCTGCAATCAGCATCGCTTTGCTAATCGCCTGCTTAATAATAATGATTTCCCTACTGGGCTATTCATTCTCACTCACGAGCTCCAACAAAGAATATATCAACCTAACTAGCAGCCTGAATGTTGATATATTAAAAATTATTAAACATGCATCCGAGAGTGAGCAGGCAAGTGCAGATGCATTTCCCAGACTACAGGAAACGAAAAACAACTTTAATAAACAATTAGAAACACTTTCCATCGGTGATGAGTCTATCGGTTTACCACCAAGCCCAATGGAAACTGAGCAAAAACTCAATGAAATTACAAAAAAGTGGACAACTTACCAAAAGAACATCGACACGATATTAACTGCGGAAAAATCAATTCGCATAACTAAAAAGTTTAGCGACGCCATCAATGATGTTATGCCTGAAATTGTTGCTGCGTCAGAGACCTTAATTACCGGACTGATCAACAAAAATGGCCATGCAAACTTAATTTTTGTTGCCAGCCATCAACTACTACTTGCCCAACGCATTACCACAAACATTAATCAGGTTCAGCAACAGTCGAGAAGATCTAGCAACAATCTGGAAATGCTAATCACTGATACAGCAACGTTTCGCAACGTATTGGAGAGCATGTTAAAAGGTGATAAGTCAACAAATTTAAAACGCATTCGCAATAAGGGATTGAGAAAACAAGTTACTGATCTTCTACTCCAATTCGAAACAATTGAAGAACTGGTTATTCGTGTCCAGGAAAAAGCGCCGCAACTTAAATCCGTTCGCGCAGCCACCGACGCTCTAATCAATGATGCGGATACACTCCTCGACAACATCAACAAACTTTCAGCTGAATATGAAACCAATGCAGCGCAATGGTCAGTTTACGACTTCTTGGCTTACGGTTTTGGAATTATTGCCTTGGCATTATTCGGTTCCCTGGGCTCCCTAATTAATAAAGCCACAAAAGAAAGATTAATTTTTGAAGAAGAATCAAATAAAAAAACATTGAATACAATTTTACAGTTACAAGAAGAAATATCGCCTATTGCAGAGGGTGATTTAACTACTATGGCTACTGTTACTCCTGGACTAACAGAGTCTATCGCAAGTGCGATCAACTTCAGCATTGAAGCATTGCGTAAATTAGTACTAGACATTAACTCAATGTCAGTTCAAGTATCAGAAACAGCTGAAGAAACCCAAGCAACCGCAATACATTTAACTCGAGCTAGCGACCAACAGGCACAACAATTAACTAGCGTCACCAATGCCATAAACAGTATTGTTCAATCATTTTCAGATGTCGCCAAACAAGCCGAGAAATCAGCAGATCTCGCCAATCAATCTGTAAAAATGGCTGAGCAAGGCGGTGAAACTGTGAGAAATACCATTAAGGGCATGCACACAATTACTGAAGATATTTATGAAGCATCAAATCGCATTAAACGTTTGGGTGAAAGCTCTCAGGAGATTGGTGATATCGTTGATTTAATAAATGACATTGCAGATCAAACAAATATTCTTGCGCTTAATGCTGCCATTAAAGCCAGCGTAACAGATAACGAGGGCCAAAGTTTCACAACGGTCGCCGATGAAGTTCAACAATTAGCTGAACGCGTCACCCAAGCAACGCAAAAAATTGAATCACTGGTCAACTCCATCCAACTTGATACAAATCAAGCTGTTATTTCCATGGAACAAAGCAGTGCAGACGTGATTCACGGAACTACAATTGCTGAAGCAGCGGGTGATGCCCTATTACGAATAGAAACAGTATCGGCACATCTATCCGAGTTTATTTCAAATGTAGCCATTGCGACACTTTCTTTAACGAAAACTTCCCAAGATGTTTCCGAAACCATGAACACCATTAAAAAAGTGACGGACCATAATCTTGCCGGCACAAAACAAACTGCCGCACTTACAGGAAAACTGGCCGAGTTAGCAAAAGAACAACGCTTAACTGTAAATGGCTTTAAGTTACCTTAGAATGATGATTATTTATCATAACAACAAATTGATTGATTTATCGGGGGCGATAAAGTGAATAACTTAGCACAAAATCATTTTTACCAACCACTTATCTGGATTCGACCAGAGCTAGACAGCACAATTAAAAATATTCGACTTTTGTTAGAAGAATATTCCCACGATTTGGATAACATCGAACCACTGGTAAAAATCAATAAAGAGTTACACTTACTCAAAGGGAGCCTGGAAATTCTGGAATTTTTCGGTGCAGCTCTTCTCATCGAAGATATGGGTAAAGCACTAAATGCTCTTATTAACGATGAATTCAAAGAAAAAGATGACATCTTTGAGGCTTTGCTGCAAGCAACACTCTCCCTTGAAGCTTACGTCGACAAACTTCACAAAGACCAGAACGATATTCCCCTTGCATTATTGCCCATCGTAAACGACGTTCGCGCCTCCATTAACGAGCCATTGTTAAGTGAAAGCGCCCTGTTTCTACCTAATTTGTCTATTGTGCCTAAAACGCCGGATATCAATGAAGAGGTCCAGCCCGAAAATCAATTACAAGATACTGCAAAATCCTTACGTCCCTACTACCAAGCCGCGTTGCTGACCTGGTTCAAGGATCCCACTGATCACCTCAGTACACAGCAACTAAAACTCGTTGCCAGAAACCTGGAATCTGCGAGTGTCACACCCAGAAACCGACAAATCTGGTGGATTCTTGGCGGCCTCTATGAAGCCCTGATTGATAAAGGATTAAAATCTAATGTCGCCATCAGACTAATCCTAGGCCAAGCTGATCGTGTTATCAAAACACTTAGCCAAAATGACGAAGATTATTTTGAAAAAAATCCACCCACTGATTTGCTGAAAAATGCGCTGTATTACATTTCACAGGCCTCATCCAATGGTAAACGTGTAGAAACACTAAAGCGGGTATACCAACTCGACCAGGTAATGCCTTCAGAAAAAGATTTATCAAGCTTTAGGCATTCATTAAACTCCCCAAATTCTGAAACACTCATTTCAATTGCCAAAGAATTGAAAAAGAATCTCGACCAATCTAAAGCAGTGATAGATAATTTTGCAAGAAATACACCTAAGGAAACTGATAGACTAGAATCTATATTAAACCCTTTAAAACACATCGCCGACACTTTAACCATATTAAGTCTAAGTGATGAAAAAAACCTATTACAAGAACAAATCGAAAAAATATCAACTATTGTAGAATCAGGATCAACACCAAGCAGAGAAACTATGCTTTCAGTTGCCACTGCGCTGTTAAAACTGGATTCATATTTACAAAACATCAATAACACATCCCGAAAAAAACAGGACTGGCAACAAAACAAATCTAAAACAAATACAGGTGATGAGATGAGCGATAACACCATCAATAATTTCCCAGAAACAGAGTATCGCCTTTTAATAATCAAAACAGCTACTGAAGCGAAACACAATATCTCCGAAGTTAAAAATAATATACTTGCTTATTTAGCATCAGAAAAAACAGACAAAACTCTATTAGCTAACATTCCTAGTTTGCTTAGTGAAATAGAAGGTTGCTTAACAATTTCCAACAATGAATACGCCGCAAGTATTGTTAATGCTCTCAATCAACTGGTTCTAGAAAATCTGTTACAGGAACCACCGAAAAACAAGAATCTCGATCTCGATTTATTGGCAGAAAGCATCGTAAGCATCGAATATTATCTGGAAGCAATCGCAGAAGAACGCTCACCACTAATGCCGATTCTTGAAATGACTCAAGAAAGTCTGAGCCAACTGGGTTACCCCGTCACGTCACCAAAACCCAAACAAAAATCCATTCCAATATTGGAAGCTGTTGTCACCCATATCAGCGAAGCACCAACAAGACTTAAAGTAAACGCAAATAGTTTACCTAAAATTGAAGACACCATACCCAATTTAGCAACTAGCACAGCCCATGATGAAACAGATGATATCGACGAAGAAGTGGTAGAAATATTCATCGAAGAAGCATTTGAGGAAATTGCCGATATGGCAGCCCATCTTCAATCTCTAAAACTAAACCCGAGTGATGAAGATGCCCTATCAAATATACGGCGTGCTTACCACACACTAAAAGGTAGCGGGAAAATCGCAGGCGCAAACTATATCAGCGAGTATTCTGCTGTTGGTGAAGAATACATTAGTCGTATTTTGTGTGGCGCAATACCGCTAACGCAAGAAGGAATTACACTCTTAAATCATTCTCAACAATTCCTATTCGAACTCACGGATTGTTTCAAGAAAAAGAAACCTGCACCAGAAGAAGGCGATATTCTTAAAAACGCAATTAGCGAATTGATGAATACTGAAATTTCATCAGAAGAAGATGAAGAAACAGAGACAACCACATTGGAATCCAGCAATTTTTCCGTTGACTCACATTCAGACATCCAAACCAAACGTTATTCTGAAGCCGACTTGGACGAAGTTTTACAGTCGGCAGCCACACAACTTAATATTATTGATGGGTTCATAAAACAGCATTCGAAAAATAATTCTATTGCCACTCCACCAGACACATTACATTCAGCAATTAACGAATTGCAAAATTGCGCTGAAAGAACTGACATTCTCGAATTCATTCAAACCACTGAGTTACTTACCAAATACATTAACAATATTTTCAAAAAAAATGCGCCTATCAATGTTGAAACAATCGACATTCTAAACGAGTTTTGCACCACCACATACGAAATACTCTCAGACCTTCCGCATCTTCTCAACATTCAAGAGAGAGATACCACCCCAGAAATCAATGAGCCCTCAACAACGATTGAAGCAGCAGATCAAGAGAATATTGAATCAGAGCCTGAACAGGAAACAGAACCGGAAATTAGCGCTACCTCTTTACGCATCTTGGATCAAAATTATGAGGAAGAAATCGATTTAATCACAATCTTCATGGAGGAAGCCAAGGAACTGATTGAGCGTGGAAATAATATTTTACAAGACTATATCAAAGACTCAGATAACAATATGCTACTTTCCGCCACGCAACGATTGCTACACACCATGAAAGGTAGCGCTCGCATGGCCGGTGTTACCTCCGTTGGAAATCTGGCCCACGTTTTAGAAACGCTAATCGAACGAATCATCACAAAGGAATCTGAACAACCCGAACACCTTGTTGATTTAATACAAGCCACATACGATGCGACAAATGACATTATTGAAGATATTCAATCAGACAACGACATCCATACTCATGACGAATTATTTGAGCAGATTAACGCATTAGGCAATCCACCGAAAGCGCCATTAACAGCAATTGAAAGCGCCGTTGAATCTATTCAAGAAGTTAAACCTGAAGAAATTGAGCCCATTGGAGATTCAACAGAAGAAGTACTGACCGAAGAGACAGTCGACACAGCACCAATAAATGAAATCGCATCAGCTACCATAGAACAAACTCTAGAATCCCAACCAGAAAAACCACTGGACGAAGACAATGTCATTGCAGATGAAGAAATTTCCATTGAAGAACCAATAGTAGCAGAAATTGAAATTGATGATACCAAGGCAGCTGTTGATACAACAATTGAAGAACCTCTAGAAGCTGCCAAAGAACTTGAAATTGGCAAGGAAAAAGCGCAAGAAACTCAAACTCAGGAACAACTGCCCGTCATTGGCGAAAACAAAGCAAGGGCCAAGAAAAAGCCAAGAAAACATAAAAATAAAGAAATTATTCGTATCGATGCAAACGACCTGGATAATATGGTAAACATGGCTAACGAAGGCAGTGCAACCAGCAATCGCATTGAAGATTATGTCCGCAACATCAAAACAGATTTGCTTGAGTTAGATAAAACAATTTCCCGATCTCTTGCACAAATGCGTGATTTACAATTTGAATCGCATCAATCTAAATCAACTGCGGACAAATCTGCATCACGTGACAGCAATGACTTAAACATTTTCTCCGAGGAACAAAAAGTCATTCAGCGATTAATGGAAAGTGTTGGCGATATTGAAAACATTCACAGCTCACTTACTCGTGCCATGCTTGAAACAGATAATCTGGTACACCAACAAAGTAAAATTCAATCGGAGTTATATGAACAATTACTCAATACACGCATGGTTACATTCTCCGTCCAAACCCAAAGGATGCAACGAATCTTGCGTCAAACGTGTAAGGAACTAAAGAAAAAAGCGACTTTATCATTACAGGGAACAGATGGCGCTATTGATCGAACCCTATTACAAACGCTAATGGGACCTATGGAACATATAATTCGAAATGCCATAGCTCACGGAATCGAGTTTCCAGAAAACCGTCGCAAAGCCAACAAGAGCCCACATGGCGTGGTATCCATTAATTTTGGCAAAGAAAAATCCGAGCATGTCATTGAAATTAAAGATGATGGTGCAGGGATGGATCTAGATATAATCCGCAAAAAAGCAGTCGAACAAGGGCTAATTGATAGCACAGATGAAATTAGTGACGAAGATACACGTAATTTAATTTTTGAAGCTGGATTTAGTACTAACGATGAAGTCTCACAAATTTCTGGCCGCGGTGTTGGTATGGATGTCGTGTTAAATGAAATACAACAACTGGGAGGATCTGTCAGCGTTGATTCGTCTACAGGTACTGGCTCAACAATAGTTATTCGCGTGCCTTTTACCTCTTCAAGAAATCATACTTTGTTTGTCACCGTTAACAACAATACCTATGCACTGCCATCCACAAATGTCATTCACTCCTTTACGGCTGGCCAAAAGGACCTGGAAGAAATATACACTCGTTCGACGCCTTCCATAAATTTTGAAGACCAGTCTTACCCGCTTTGGCACATGGATGCTTTGCTAAATGAAACTGATACCTTTATCCCTGAAAAACACAGACGAGCTCACATTATTCTCATGCAACATAATCACAAATTGCTCGCCTTACAAGTTGATGAAATCAATGAAACCCGAGAAAGTGTTTTACAACCCACTAATCCTCAACTTAGCGAACTTCAAGGTATTGCTGGAACAACGGTATTAGGCGATGGCAAAGTGGTACTAATCATAGATGTGCCTTCAATGATTAAACTTGCTGATTCAAAAAGCAATAAACCAAAGAAAATTATATTTGCTGATCGTGTAGCAGACGAAAACCAAGGTATCAAAACGCTAATAGTGGACGACTCCGTTACCGTTAGGAAAGTAACCGAACGCTTTCTTGGTAGACATGGCATTGAAACTGATTCAGCAAAAGATGGCGTCGAAGCCCTAGAAAAAATGCAATTGGAAAAACCGGATATTGTATTACTCGACATTGAAATGCCAAATATGGACGGACTCGAACTTGCGAAGCATATTCGAACTAATAAAAACTTACACAATACACCCATCATCATGATCACATCACGTACCGGACAAAAACACCGAGAACAAGCCAGCAATATCGGAGTGGATGTATTCTTAGGTAAACCCTACCAAGAGACAGAGTTATTGGGATATATCCAAGCTTTAACAGGGAAAAGAACTAGACAACACTAATGGATACTGAAGATACATCGCTAAAAACAGCTTGCACCTTGGTGCCAGCGCAAAGTTTTAATTTGTTGATACCAAATTGCTGCATCGCCGAAGTATTGATACATACAATTATTAGCAGTAGCTCACCCGATAACTCGTGGTACATTGGAAACACACTTTGGAATGGGGAAGAAATACCTATCATCAGCTTCGAGAAACTCGACCCTGCATACAGCTTCAAACAAAAAGATAAGTCCATTATAGTGATCGTAAACTACCCCTCTCCAGATAAATCAAAGATTTTCCATTTTGGTATCATGGCAAACCAATTTCCCCAAGTTGTTCAGGCCAACAACCAAACAATAGATCGCGAGCTTAACCCGAAAAATAGTCACCAATACGCCTTGAGTTACGTTTATATAGACGGAAAATCCGCTTTAATTCCCGATTTACCCCGAATTACCAATTCCATGTTACGAAATCTACGCAAAAGCGCGTGATTGATCCAAACTATAAAACATAAATCCATTAAATAGCCGCATAAATAGATTTCAGATATAAAAATATTTCTACAGTTATTCCATTATCTGCCGACTATCGAAATAACATCCAATGCTTTAGCAAATGTTTACCCATTAGGATTTTATATGCGGATACCACCAGTTATTGATAACCTATTTAGGGAACACGAAACAAAAACCAACATATTGGAAAGTCAGGCACAAGTCAGCCAAAAAACGGCTGATTTACCAGAGGCTAGCTCTGATCATTTATTTTTAAACAATATACGTCCCGAGCAAGCCAGGGAATTTCTCCTTAACCACATCCAACGCAAGCTAGCTTACAATGCCCCTAATTTATCTAAATCGCTCCAAGAGTACACCGCAGAATTAGGATCAGCAAATGACGTTTCAAAAACAATCAATGCAAAAATTTCTAATATCCTTAATACTGAAAACCCCAGCGTCAACAACTTATCAGATAACATCAAAAATGGATTCAGTGAAGCGCAACAGGTACTAAATACTATTGGCATAATGGATATGGGATTCCAGTCAGAGTTTGAAGCAATTCAACGAGACGTTACGGATTTCATAACGAAAAACGTAAAATCTCAGGTGAACAGCTGAACATAAATTTTTCTAAATGACTTACCCAGGAAATACAGCTTTTTTTGTAAGTCATTCAAAATGGAAAAGACCGGGTAATCGTTGATAAAACCTAGACTCTGTTCGGGCTTTTCCATTTGAGCTAATAACTAAGTTGCACTCTCTTCAGCCAATTTACTTTTTACCAATACTACCCTTGTTGGTGTGCTTTCCATGCAAGAATCAAAATAGTTAATTTTTGATTTCGCTAACTTATTTTTACGATACATTTGAATGCCACTGCATCATTTCTTTTGTCAGCGCATTAGTATTATTTGCATAATCACTTCCAACTGAAATTTGCTTTTCAGCCTCTGCCTGCTTCTTCTCTAAAGCTAATGCAAGAACGTTCGCTGCACTTTTGTGAAATTCGGCATGCAACTCCTTAACATTATTGTAATGCGGGGATGACTTTTGATCTGGTGAGCAAGAGTACAACCATTTCCCAAATTCACATTGATTATCCTGACATACAACCTCAGGCACCCATTCACTTTCTCCTGATTTTATTGCTTTCAACAAACGCTGTTTCCACATTCCGTGTGCACCGATACCTTTTTTGATAGCTTCTTTCATACTCATAAGTCACCTATATTAGATTATCATCAAATGCTAATATTTATATCGGAACCATGCCATTTAACTTTAATTTTTTCAGCTTTAAGACGCCCCTACTATAGTTAAGAGCGATTCAAATTTTTTCGGGAAGTGTTTAAAATTGTTACAAAATACGGATAGATACTTTCAAGAATATTGATCAACTCCTAGTTGTTAGTTAACAAAAAATCCCCCCCCCTTTTGTCACACAATTATCATTCATATTCAAAACAAAGCCGGGTATCTTAAAAACTATTCCGTCATTTTTAAAACCTACCAAATTTTCTATTTTGTCCTACAAAATTGCCTCATTTCAGAAATTAATTTATTTGTCGCTAATATTCTAACTACATGAAATCATGATAAATTTATCCGGAGTTTTCTTTCAATGCCCCTGGGATTGCAAAAGAAATTCGTTATTGCTTTTGGCTTACTAATATTTATTAGTGTTGGGAATTTTGGTTTGCTATGGGTAGTGGAACAAAACGCTGAGGAACAACAGGAATGGGTTGTTCATACTCAACAGGTTATTCATGAAAGTGAAGCATTTCTCGGACACATCCGTGATGCAGAAACAGGTCAACGAGGTTTTCTACTAACGGGAAAATCCGAATACTTAGATCCATACATCACCGGCATTACAAAAGCCAAAGAAACCTTTGAGCGTCTCCAAAATTTAACCCAAGATAATTTTCAACAACAAGCTCGTTTGAAAAGCTTGTTAGAAGTCATGCAAAAGAAGTTTGGTGAACTTAAAGAAACTATCGAATTGACTAATGAAAATAATCTAAATAAAGCATTGGTTATTGTTAATAGTGGTATTGGAAAAAATTTCATGGATGTGATTCGAACTGAGCTACAAGAATTTGCCCACGAGGAAAATCATCTTCTCTCTCAGCGACAAATACACTTTGAAAATAGTAAGAACAATGTGAAATTATTAATGGTTGGCGAAGTTATATTTCTGATATTTTTTATTTTTTTAATCGCGATTGTCATTCAACAACGACTAGTTTATCCATTAAGTAGTTTGACGGAATGTGCCAATAACTTAGTTTCAGGGAAAGCATTTAATATGCCCAAATACCATTCAATCGATGAGATGGGCGAGCTGGTATCTGCATTTCAGGAAATGAGTCAATCAATAAATACTGCTATGGATGATTTAAGCCAAGCATAAAATGTCGCGGAAAACAAAGAACAACGTCTAGCCGAGATTATCTGGAGTGCTAATGTTGGTACCTGGCAATGGAATATACAGTCTGGCCAACTATCGATAAATGAGCGTTGGGCAGAAATGCTGGGTTATTCACATGAGCAGCTTAACTCCATAAACGCATCAAAGTGGCAGCTATACAACCACCCTGATGATCGACAAGCAGTACTGGAACAACTTCAATCTGTTATTAATGGTGACCGTAGTTTTTTCGAGTGCGAATCTCGCAAACTAAAGAAAGATGGTAGTTGGGTCTGGGTATTAGATCGAGGAAGAGTTTCAGAGCGAAATATTGATGGAGAACCCATACGTATGTCTGGCACTAGCTCTGATATAAGCAAACGAAAACAAGCTGATAAAGTAAAATCGGAATTTGTTTCAACTGTTAGTCATGAGCTTCGCACTCCATTAACTTCGATCAAGGGTTCACTTGGCTTAATTAGATCTGGGGTACTTGATGATGCTCATGAGAAAATACAATCAATGCTTAATATCGCCTATAATAACTCAGAACGTTTATTGTTGCTAATAAATGACATACTTGATATAGAAAAGATGGAAGCTGGAAAAATGGCTTTTAACTTTACATCAGTAAATGTTAAAGAATTGATTGATGAAGCATTAGAAGCCAGCGTTAGCTACGCAGAACAATATGGAATATCTTTCGTGTGCTCTGATTTACCAAGCGATATTTTGGTAAAAGGTGACGAGCATCGCCTAATACAGGTTTTATTTAATCTTATGTCAAATGCTGTAAAATTTTCTCCTCAGGGAGTAAAAATTTATCTTACCGTTTCTATTGACAGTGATTTCGTACAAATTTCAGTAAAAGATAAAGGCGCTGGCATTCCAGAAGAATACCGTGATCGGCTATTCGAAAAATTCACGCAAGCAGATTCTTCGGATACGCGAAAATCTGGAGGCACAGGCTTAGGCCTCAGTATTGTAAAAACAATTATAGAAAAGCATCATGGAGCTATTAGCTATGATACAGAAGTCGGAAAAGGGACTACATTTTACTTTACTCTTCCAATAATAGATGATCAAAACCAATTAAACCAAGAAAATTTCGGCTAGATCTTATTGGATTTATATTTTAACAAAACCCAAGTTTTCACTCTGCAGCATCACTATTAATGACCAATTGAATTAGCTTTTTGTTAGCTCTTTATTAATTTTCACCTTCATTGCTTTCGCATTTTTCTTAATTGCTTCGCTGAACGCACCAATCGCTTCTTGACCTTCTTCCCCGGTTAAAACAACGCGCCCGTTAATGAGCATTGGTGCTTTATCTTCAGACTTGAACCGTTCACCACCGCCCTTAATAACCGGTGAAGTTTGCAAGGCTATTTCGCCTTTACTATTCACAACGACCATCTCAGAGGATATTTGAGGGATTGCACTTCCTCTCCCCATACCAAGAATACCACCCGACATGCTCATAAAAGGCTTCTTATATGCGAGGTCAACATAAACGATACCAACGCCATCAACCCCTAACTGCTTGCTCAACTGCGCTAAAAGCTCCCTAGATTTTTGCTTTGGTAGACGGCCAAGTTGATAGGGGCCAGGTTTGTTCACAACAGCTTCATACGGAAAATAAACCATGCCCGGCGGCACTGCCCAACTTGCTGATTCCAATTTGTTTAAAAAACCGAGCACACCATCTCCTTTTGCATCAGAGACAAAATTTTTGTAGGCTTGGTGTTTCAATATTTCGGAAGGATTAACTACTTCCCACTGCTTAGTTGATAAATGTTCTGAGTAATGCTTCAGTGCAAAAGTTGATAGCTGGACGTTTTCATCATTTATATTATCATTGCCGTTAATCACTTTACCCAAAATGTTTAGCGTATCAGTTTTTTTTGCATTCTTAATATCGTAAATTGACGCGTTAGAATACACACTAATAAATGCAATCTTTTTAACATCATTCGCCGCAGGGCGTTTCACTAACGGAGACGCACAACCAGTCATCACTATCAACATAGCAACAAATATCATTCTAAACATAATTTCTCCTTATTTTCGCATCTATGTGAGGTAAGATTTAGGAATTACTCCAACAAAACCAAAACACAAAAAACTGTCGAATATCAATAAGTCTGGTGGGAAATCCACAGATAACTAACATCGGTTAATTATGAAAGGACTTTAGAAATAGCGATAATTAACTATTGTTTTGAGGCAGTAAATACATTTTTTGAAAGACCTCGATATTAATTGTCACTTGGTAAGAAAATTGAATCAACCGGGTATGTAATACCAGTCTTTTGACTGGCCTTTTTGCAATCGCGCACTTTCGCAAATGTATTTTTTAATTTATCACTCAAAACCAGACAAAAAGAAGCGCTAGATCATATGTACGCTAAAAGAAAAACCGAAGCAATTTTTGTTTATATACTACTGGTATTAACAATCCCTCTTACTGGCTGTTTAAAGAATGCCACCTCAGATTCTGAGCAAAAATTAGAGCTAGAATTAGAGGAAGAGTTAGTAGAAGAATTGGTGGGAGAATGGAAATCAGCTTGTAGCTATCATCCATCTGACCAAAATTTCTATTCTAATAAACAGTCTTATAACGAAGGCCAGTATTCTGGAAAGTCTATTAGCCACACGGATGACAATTGTCTTAATCCAATTTTTTCCTCGGCGTTTACTGGCACATATGAAGTAGGCAATGAAACAATTATCACATCCGGAGAAACAGTGCGTGAAGTAAATTATCACTATTCCAGCTGGTCAATCACCGTACAGAGTGGTGGTACTGTTGAGCGACTCAATGCACTCGCCTACTGCGAAAAATCAGATTGGGAAGTTGGTATAGCCCATGATGTTACCAACTGTGCAGCTTTCGCTGGCCCCATTGATAAGTTTACAATTTATAAAATAGATTTCGATCGTTTGTTAGTGGGTGACAATGAATTTGGCGACGGTCTAACACTTGAAACTCGACCGTCCCAATTGGATTCCACAATAGTTTATATAAAACAGTAATCCAAATTTGACAAAAACCGATATTTACTCGCAAAAATCCGTGCTAAATTTACTGTTAGTCTAGGCGGGTTGCAAGTTCGCATAAGCCAACACCAACCACTTCATACCTACTTGATCAAAGTTGACCTGAACCCGCGCATGATTACCACTGCCTTCATAACTTACTAAAATGCCGTCACCAAAAGTTGCATGGGTAACTAGCTGGCCAACCTGATAATCAGCACTCTCATCATCTTCTTGATAACTAGTGGAACTAATAACTGGCCGTGAAACCATTGCTCGCGGCCGTACTTCCACTAAAACGTTTTCGGGAATATCGCGTAAAAATCGCGATGGGATTGGGTAAGTCTCACGCCCATATAAGCGCCGATGTTCTGCGGTAGTCAATACCAGTTGTTTTTCCGCACGGGTCATTCCCACATAACATAATCGTCTTTCTTCAGCTAGTCGACTGGGTTCCGCTACCGATCGCTCACTGGGAAAAAGGCCTTCTTCCAAACCAACAATAAACACCAATGGAAACTCTAAACCTTTGGCTGAATGCAATGTCATTAATTGCACATTGTCATCGCCAGGATCACTTTGACTCTCACCAGATTCCAGCGCAGTATAAGCGAGAAACACAGATAGTGGATCCAGGTCTGCAAACTCCTCATCCTCCGCCAAATCTGCTTCGTCTTCTTGCTGAAATTGCTTGGCCGCACTTACCAATTCTTGCAGATTTTCGACGCGTGATCTGCCTTTTTCCCCTTTCTCTTTTTGATAATGCGCTAACAAACCACTTTGTGACATCGCGCTTATCAACAACTCATCGATAGTGGCGGATTCGGAAAAAACAATTAACTCATCCATCACTGATTTAAATCCAGCAAGTGCTTTAACCGCGCGTGCAGGAATACTTTCGAATTCGATGATGATATTCATCGCATCCCAAAAAGAGATACCTTCTTTGAGTGCCATGGCGCGAATAGATTGCAGAGTTTTTTCGCCAATACCGCGTGGCGGCGTATTAACAATTCTGTCAAACGCGGCATCATCCAATTGATTCGACACCAATCGTAAATAGGCTAAGGCATCTTTAATTTCCGCGCGATCAAAAAATCGCATGCCACCATAGATTCGATAGGGAATATTCTCCATCAATAGTGCTTCTTCAATCACACGCGATTGCGCGTTTGATCGATACAAAATAGCACACTCTTTTCTGCAGTTGCCTTCTTCAATCCATTGCTGAATCGAATCCACGACAAAACGTGCTTCATCTCTTTCATTATATGCGGTGTAAAGTTTAACGGGATCCCCGTCGTGACTCTCAGTCCAGAGTTTTTTGCCGAGACGATCAGGATTTTTTTCGATTAACTTATTGGCAGCATGCAATATATTTCCACTTGAACGATAATTTTGCTCCAAGCGCAAGATTTCAATCCCTGTATAATCTTTTTGTAAACTTTGAATATTTTCAACCTTAGCGCCACGCCAGCCATAAATGGATTGATCGTCATCACCCACAATAAACAAGCTGTTTCTATCCGTTGTTAGTAAACGCAACCAGGCATATTGAACCGAATTGGTGTCTTGAAATTCATCAACTAGCACATGGCGAAATCGTCGCCGATAATGGTCCAGTATTTCACTATTATTCAATAATACCTCGTGTGCTCTTAGTAACAGTTCCGCGAAATCCACCAGGCCACTTTGTAGACACACTTTTTCATACAGATCATAGATGTTTATCCATTGCGCTTCGTTTGGATCATCTTGTGAATCAAGATTTTGGGGGCGTAAACCTTCATCTTTTTTGTTATTAATAAACCACTGCGCTTGTTTAGCCGGCCACTTACCATCATCAATTTGATGGTCTTTCAAAATGCGTTTAATTATTCGCAATTGATCATCAGAATCTAATATCTGAAAGCCTTTGGGTAAGTTTGCAAGCTCACTATGTGCCCGTAATATTCGATGCGCTATACCATGAAAAGTACCCACCCAAAGGCCTGCCGATGGTATGGTTAAAAGGTTTTCGATACGGCCTCTCATTTCCGCTGCGGCTTTATTGGTAAAGGTAACAGCTAAAATGGAGTAGGGAGAAATACCGAACATTTGAATAGCCCAGGCAACACGATGTACCAGCACGCGTGTTTTTCCGCTACCTGCCCCGGCCAAAACCAAAACACGATTGTTATCGGTGGTAACTGCTTGTCGTTGTTCGTTATTTAAAGAATCAAGAATATGAGTGACATCCATCAGCACAGTTTAACAAATTATGCTGCATCAATGGAATGAAATTACCACTAGCCTAAACTTTCAGGGTTAAGCGAATTGAATCGGATTGCTACTTTATTGATTAATGGCGTTCTCAAGATCCAGTCTTTTTTAATTAGTTTTCCTGGATTTTGGAACTTTCCCCGTCTCCCACAAAATAGTTACGTTAATTAGTTATTCTATTGATGTGAGTAATAATTCTGGTGTTCCAATTTCTTTCACTTTTGCACCACCTTCCACAAAATATCGCTCCCAGAACTGCTTTAGATTATGGATCACTTTTGGATTAGTGTATCGTTTTTTATCTGGCATAAGACCAACACCATACATGTATACCTTGGTATTATTCCAATAACCCAACATACCCTTACGTCTTAATTTAGCAATCGTTGGTCGTGGTTTAATGTTTTTCAATTTTTTGTTTGAATAAAACGAGAGAGCAGAGCTATTTTGCAGTCCATCAGATATCAAGAATACCGTTTTTTCCAGGGCTTCATCAGGCACAACCAATTTTTTCGATAACTGTTTTAAAGACCCTAATAATTCAGATTTTGGAATTTTGGGATTGATATTTTTTAATGCGGCCTTTAACTGTTTTCCAAATTCCATATTGAATTTGGCTTTTTGTTCTTCCAAACAATTCTTAATGAGCTTCTTATCGCGATAATGCAAATTATATAAAAATGCCTTATCAGGCATGGATTCAATTTTTTGAGAAAACAATAACTCAGGATACAAACCCCGATAACTGGCCGAAAACCTTGCGATTTTAACTAAATCTCCTTGCTTTCCCCAGCCCTGTAACAAGTGCTCTACCTTTGCCTTCATGGCTTTACTCAGCGGTACTGTTTCATCAATTAAAATATACAATCCACGCTTCGCCCGAAGTTCCATGGGTTTTGCATACTTTATATGACTGAAACAACTGTCTTCACTTGCATTGGTAGCAAAAGGGATTATGCCAATAATGACTAAACCACTCACTAACATGTTACAGATTGAAAAACAAAAACGCTTATTACTCTTCATCAATCACTTCCTGAATCGATTAATTGCTATCTTTATCAGAGTATTCAAAAATCACACCTGAATAAAATTTCGTTGGATCACCGTGCTTCAAATGCAATTAGTGAACCTATCCACATTATTGGCAACGTATTCGCAAGTCCATCAACCGTAAGAATGATTCAAGTAGGCAAAAAGGCAGTGGCACCGCTTTTGCTTTGTTACTCACAAAGGATTATTCAAATTAAATGTGTTGTTAGGAGTTGTTATGAATAAATATATCGAGCGATCAGCTATCGCTATTACTACACTTGCTATTGCGACTGGCTGCTCGATGCTCAAGGTATCAGGCGAAAGCAGCAAATCAAATCGTGTTGCATCACATTCCGCAACAAGTCTTGCCGATCCTAATTGCGGACCCGGCATGAACATGCCCGTTAATCAATATTACATTAACAACAACGGCAAACAATCCGAATCGATAAAAATTCGTGTAACTGGCTACGGCGCACAACCCAAAAGTTTTTATCCCGATCCGCAACGGCGCTTGATGGCCATGAGAGCGGCAAAAATCGATGCATACCGAAGCCTTGCCGAACGTATAACTGGCATCCAGATCTGGGGTGGCACCACCATTGGCGATATGGTTGTAGAAAAAGATCGCTTCAGAGTGTACTTGGATACTCATTTAACGGGTGCCCGAGTGATTGCAGAAAACCCGCAGGAAGATGGAACGTTTGAAACCATTGTTGAACTCAGAGTCGGACAAAACTTTTTGAGCAGTACATTGCCTCACAAAGTTAGCAACGACTGCCAGGATCCAAAATCATCATCGTTTCGCATGACTAAAGTATCCAATCCTAAACGTAATGCTGATGAAAACTTTGTAATGTCCAATTTTAATTTTCGACAAGAGTAATTCGTAAAACAGTTACTGGAGTCGATGACAGAAATCCAGTTAAAAACTACGTGACAACAGGTTAAGCCATGAATATCAAGCAGTTAAATTTTCGATTGTCATGTATACTTTTCATTTCGTTGCTAATTGGAAGCACAACCACATACGCATCAAGACTCGTCGAAACCACAGGCAGTGCACATATAACTGCAGGCGCCCAACTTGCAGCCAAAGAACGCGCCATTAAGAATGCAATGCAACAAGCCTTACTGCAGCACAAGGCACATATTGACAGCACATCCACCATTTCATCCAATGTATTAGTAATAGATAGCGCACGGGTAAATACTTCCGGCACTATTGAGAATGTTAAAATTCTCGAAGAGTGGGTTGAGGATGAAGTGTATTACGTTAGAATTCGCGCAAATATTCCAGACTCGGATTCAGGCGGCGAAGTTTCAACTGCTAAATACAGAAAAAAAATCGCCGCCATTCAATTCGACGTTTTAAACCGCAGCGATATTTATGATGTACCTGACATTGAACGTGAGTTACCTAGAGAATTATTACGCCGATTGGACAACAGCGGTAATTTTATTACCCATGACGCCACACAATATTTAGTTTCGACATTGCACCCAGGCTTACGCTTCGATAAACCTGAAGTCTATAAAATGATTGCCGAAAAAACCGGTGCTCAAATCATTTTGTCTGGTCAAATAAGGGATTTGCATGTTGATAAAGGCTTCTTTCAGAATAAACGCCAACTGGAGATTGAAATATATTTACATGATGGTATTTCTGGCTCTCGTATCGCACGCCATCGCTTTAGTGAAACTGTAGCTAATGTGAGCTATTATAAAGATCAACAAGCCTTATTTTCTAATGCTGGCTTTTATCAATCCGTGTTTGGCCAAGTTGTCGATCGAGTACTTAACTCTCAAGTCGAATTAGTGCAAGATGACTTAAAACAAATACCTTTTTCTGCTCGAATCATAAAAATTAATGGCCAAAAAATATTTTTTGATGCTGGCGCATCTTCTCTCGTTAATATCGGCGATGTTCTTATGAGTTTTCGATTGGATGTGGACGCGTTAACAAGTTCCAACGGGGAATATTTTGGTTATATGGAAACACCTGTGGCCAGTGTATCAGTTGAACAAGTTCAGCCACAATTTGCCGTTGGCAAAGTTGAAATTAAAAATGCCAAACTGAGTGCCGGTGACCTGATTCGATTTGGTCGATAATACTTGGTTTAGATTTGTAAATTGGTCTAATGAATATCTTCTAGCGTACCCGCCAATTGATAGCTATCACCTTCATCATCCGCAGAAACTCGCACAACTTTTACCACTGCAGAAAATGGTGGCGATAAAGATAAGGTAGGAGAAACATTCACTTTAATTCGTGTTCCAATCGGATACTTCTCGTCGCACTCAAACAAGATTCCATCTGCACTGAGATTTCGACATGTACCCATTCGTCGATTTGATGTATTAACCACTTGATAACTCACTGGACAATCCATAGTCAAACGCATGTAGTTACGTTTCTCAGTATATTGACGAGATGACCGCATATGTTTGCTCCTGATAATGACTAAACATTAAACAACATTTGTCCAAGTTTCATGCCAGAAAAAACGAGATTTGATTATTGAGAGGATGAAAAAAACCCAAGCTCGAAAACTTGGGTTTTATTGATTTAACAAACGGGAAATTGTGAGGGAAACGAACTAATTAATTTTCCCATGGCATTGCTTGTATTTCTTCCCAGAACCACAGGGACAAGGTTCATTTCTGCCGACTTTTCGCCCATCTCGAACAAAAGGTTCAGTATGTTCGGGCTCTCCTTCCGCCACGCCTTCTGGGCCACCACCGATTAAGTTTTCCGCTGAATCATGTTGGAACTGCATATCCGGCTGTTGCTGTCGCTGCTCTTCCACCCGGCGCACATCTTCTTCCATGGAAATTTGCACATGAGAAACAATTCCAATCACCTCATGTTTGATTCGCTCCAACAAACGCATGAACAATTCAAAAGATTCACGTTTATATTCTTGCTTAGGATTTTTCTGTGCATAACCTCGCAAGTGGATGCCCTGGCGTAAATAATCCATCGCCGCCAAATGCTCTTTCCATAAATTATCAACGACTTGTAGCATCACCGCCTTTTCGAAATGACGCATGTTTTCCGGGCCAACTAATAATTCTTTCTCTGCGTATACCTTCTCAAAGGATTCCAAAATCTTGTCACGAAGCGGGTCTTCATGCAGGTCGTCGTCATCATCTAACCATTGCTGCACTTCGAGTTTTTGACCTAATTCTTTTTCTATCGCGGCTTCCAGGCCTGGAATATCCCATTGCTCATCGAGACTTTGTGGGGGAATGTAAGTATCAATCAATTCTTTCACAACATCCGAACGGATATTTCTTATGGTGTCAGACACATCATCTGTTTCCATAATCTCATCACGCTGTTCGTAAATGACTTTACGCTGCTCATTCGCAACATCATCGTATTCCAACAATTGTTTACGAATATCAAAATTACGACCTTCAACCTTACGTTGGGAATTTTCTATTGCTTTGCTCACCCAGGGATGCTCAATGGCCTCACCTTCTTCCATTCCTAATTTTTGCATTAAATTAGAAACACGCTCAGAGGCAAAAATTCGCATCAAATTATCTTCGAGGGATAGATAAAATCGTGTTGAGCCTGCATCTCCTTGACGACCACTTCGACCACGAAGCTGATTATCAATACGACGTGACTCGTGTCTTTCCGTACCAATTACATGCAGGCCGCCATTTTCCAACACATGGCGATGACGATCCTCCCAAGCTGATATTATTTTTTCGCGATCGGCATCATTCGCTGAATCAGGAAGTTTTGCCAACTCGGCTTCCAAGTTGCCGCCCAGAACGATATCCGTTCCACGTCCCGCCATATTAGTCGCTATCGTAATGGAGCCAGCTGCACCAGCTTGCGCAATAATATCGGCTTCACGTGCGTGTTGTTTTGCATTTAATACTTCAAATTTGATTTTCTGTTTTTCAAGCAATCCTGCGATCAACTCTGATGTTTCAATGGATGCCGTGCCTACCAATACTGGCTGTCTTCGTTTTTGACAATCTAAAATATCTTCGATAATTGCATCGTATTTTTCTTTTTCTGTCAGATAAACCAAGTCACCCATATCATCACGAGCAACAGGTTTGTTGGTTGGAATGACCGTCACTTCCAGTTTATATATTTGTTGAAATTCGAATGCTTCGGTATCAGCCGTACCGGTCATGCCCGATAAATTATTGTATAAGCGAAAATAGTTCTGAAAGGTAATAGATGCTAAGGTTTGGTTTTCTTGTTGAATCTTTGCCCCTTCTTTGGCTTCTACTGCTTGATGCAAACCCTCGGACCAACGACGACCAGGCATAGTACGACCGGTAAACTCATCAACAATGACTATTTCGTTATTACTAACAATGTAATCCACATTCTTCTGAAACAAGACATGTGCGCGTAATGCCGCATTTAAATGATGCATTAAGCTGATATTTTGAGGATCGTAAAGACTCTCGCCCTCTTTCAACAAACCAGCTTCATAAAGTAAATTTTCACCAGTCTCATGACCCTGATCGGTGAGATAAACTTGTTTAGCTTTTTCATCCACCGAGTAATCACCCGGCGGTTCTTCCTGATCAGGTTCAAAGGGTTCCTGGCGGGTTAAATTGGGAATTAATTTATCAACCTGTTTATATAGCTCTGAACTGTCTTCAACAGGACCGGATATAATCAATGGGGTTCTCGCTTCATCAATCAGGATGGAATCCACCTCATCAACGACCGAGAAGTTCAAACCACGTTGTACTCGATCTTCACTTCGAAAAGCCATATTATCTCGAAGATAATCAAAACCGTATTCGTTGTTGGTGCCATAGGTAATATCACAGGCATATGCTTCACGTTTGGTTTCGGTATCCTGCCCCGACAAAATCACGCCCGTGGTTAAGCCCAAGAAACTATAAAGCCTACCCATCCACTCAGCATCACGAGATGCCAGGTAATCATTAACCGTAACCAGATGCACACCTTCGCCTGACAGAGCATTTAAATAAACCGCCAAAGTTGCAACCAAGGTTTTACCTTCACCTGTACGCATTTCTGCAATACGGCCTTCATGCAAAATCATGCCGCCAATAAGCTGGACATCAAAATGCCGCATATTTAGTGCACGTTTACCGGCCTCTCGCACCACAGCAAAAGCCTCGGGTAAGAGCGCATCCAGCGTGCTACCGTCAGCTAAACGTTGACGAAATTCTGTCGTTTTTGCTTTTAAGTCTTCGTCGCTTAACTCACTAATTCCCGGTTCCAATGCGTTAATTTCTGCAACGCGTTTGTACAAACGTTTTATTTCTCGCGCATTGCGACTGCCGAAAACTTTGCTTAAAACTTTACCAATCATTTTTTACTAAATGCCTTTATGTAATTATCCTGAAGACATCACTGTTTCGAATTAGGATAGATATAATTGAATTTGATGGCATTCTGAATGTGTTCTGTCACTGAAAAATTCTCACAGATGCAAACCACAATTCCTTTGAACGAATGTTTTAGAGCCTTTACGGAAGAACATATTTTATACATCTTATTTTTTTGTTTAACCGGTTTTTCCAGATCTAAAAAATGCCAACACGGATTTTTGACGAATCGTAAATATTAGAGGTTTCGTGCGGAAATACAAGCGAAAACTAATAGAGAGAAGGACTAAGGCTCGAAACCTCACGATTTGATGAAATATCAAACATCAACAATGGTTTAAAGCCGTAACTGAAAAGATATTACCGGGATGCACGAACATATTTCATGGGATCAACAACTCGCCCATGTTTATGAACTTCAAAATGAACATGCGGCCCTGTTGAACGTCCGGTTGATCCCATGCGTGATACGGTATCACCCTTTTTGACAGCGTCTCCCACTTTCACTTCAATTTTTTCGTTATGGCCGTAGCGAGTGACATAGCCATTACCGTGGTTAATTTCAACCAGGTTGCCATAACCGTAACGCTTACCCGCCCAAGTCACCACACCAGAAGCGACAGCAATCACAGGTGATCCTGCCTTTCCGGCTAAATCAATCCCATCATGATGCGCACGTCGCCCAGTAAAAGGGTCTGCACGATAACCAAAATAGGAAGAGATCCAACCTCGCTTAATAGGCCGTCCAGCAGGATAAACCTCGTCATGCAAATCGCGATTCATTAACATGCTTTCAAGTATGCTTAGCTGGAAATCGCTTTTATCCATTTTTTTCTCAAGGTCTTCGAGGGTATTTAGAAAATCGTTAACCTTTATACTTTCGCCACGTTCTCCGCGACCAGACTCCGGACCACCCACCGATGGCTCATTATCAAAATTAAACTCGCCCTTATCCAGTTTGGCCTTTTCAATCAACCGTTCTCCCAAAGCATCTAGTCGAATAATGTGTGCTTTAGTTTGCGCTAGACGTTGTGCTAGCGCGTTCATATTTTCATCAACAACAGCGTCTACATTCGCCAAGTCGTCACGGTAACCATCAAGCTGCTTTTGCATCTGAGAAACCAAAACGTCAGGTTCTGCTTTTTGAAATCCAAATTGTTGGCCCCCATAAAAGGCGCCCCCAGCAATGCCTAAAATAACGGTAGCGATACTTACCCACAATCCCACGCCAATATGGAAACGTGTTGTTCTTCCCAGACGGTTGGTTATTAAAATATGACTCATACTTTTTTGAATTCCCTTAACCCCAGAGTGGACGTCGTTGAAACAAAATATTCACCCAGAACCTAAAATGCCAGACGATAATTTTTGTTCTTCAGTTGTCTTTACTAGGTTATCCTCTTTATATCGTCGAAATCTATTCATTCTTAAGCGAGCTTTCGTGAAGAAAAAACCACTTTTAGTTGCCAATTTACTGAGTCGTTCAAACTCAAATCCCGCCTCATTAATTTCTGAGGCAAAACGACTATCACAACTAAAAATCATTATTAATCAATCACTTGACCAAGCTTTAGCGGAGCATGTATTTGTCTCAACGCTAAAAAATGGTCAACTCACGCTTGTGGTTGATTCACCGGTTTGGGCGACTCGATTAAGGTACATGCAAAATGAGATTATAAACCGCCTGAAAAAATTTACTATGGGCAAGAACGTGAATCACATCACTGTAAAAGTTCGCCCTTTGGATTTTCAGACCAGTGCTAAAGCTCAAAAAAGGAGGAAAATTAGTCTTTCAAAATCCTCTGCTTCTCGCATGTCTGAGGAGCTAGAAGCAATTAGTGATCCAGCTTTAAAAGACTCCCTAAAACGAATATTGAAGCACGCAAAATGAACATTCTTGGACGCCAAAAAAGAATTAAACGCTTCAGTTGAATTGACAAAAAACTATCCAATTAGCTGAACATCCTAAACGAAAGTTTTGTGAAACTGATATAGTTATCACAGCGTATTGACAGAACGGATGTCAGCATGGCAACAAATTCAAACAATGCCACAACAGAAAGCTCCGGCACAATAAACAAGCTTGCACATGCTTACGATGCTCAAAAAGTTCTTGATCATCTGAAAAGCTCCCTTCATGGGCTAAACCAAAGTGAAGTAAGCGATCGTCTCGAGTCTTATGGCGACAACAGTCTTCCACGAGAAAAAGCCAAAACTCCCTTAATCATTTTCTTTCAGCAGTTTGTTAGCCCGTTGATCTATGTTTTACTCGCTGCCGCCATCCTTTCCATGGTGATAAGTGAATGGTTAGATGCAATCTTTATATTTGCTGTATTGTTCATAAACGCCATCATAGGAACCATTCAAGAACACTCTGCAGCAAAAGCAGCATCAGCACTTTCAGAATTGGTCACAACAAAAAGCCGCGTTTTACGGGATGGAGACGCGTACGAAATTGACTCTAGCAAACTCGTACCTGGCGATATCGTACTTCTTGAATCCGGAGATAGAATCCCTGCAGATATCCGCCTCTTAACTTGTCACGATTTGGAAATCGATGAATCGCTACTTACAGGGGAATCTATCGCGGTTTTAAAAAATGCACGGCAAATATTTGAGGTGGACACACCACTAGGAGACCGCCGCAACATGGTTTTCGCCAGCACATTTGTCGTTCGTGGCCGTGCCCAGGGTCTGGTAGTTAGCACCGCACTCTCCACTCAGGTTGGTCACATCGCCGAAGATGTATTAAAAGGCCAAACCGTTAAAGCACCACTTATCGTGCGAATGGAGGTTTTCACGCAAAAGGTTGCCATTATCGTTGCCATAGCGGCAATCATTATGGCCGCAGTCGCTTTCTCACGAGGTATGCCCATCAGTGAGATATTCTTACTCGCTGTCGCTCTCGCCGTCTCCGCAATTCCCGAAGGATTGCCGGTTGCCCTAACTGTTGCCCTCGCTGTGGGTATGCACCGCATGGCGAAACGAAACGTAATTGTCCGTCGCCTGGTAGCCATGGAAGCACTAGGCTCCTGCACCTTCATTGCCACTGACAAAACCGGCACCTTAACGGTTAATCAGCTCACTGTGCGCCGCATTGTATTCCCTATGAGCGAGCCCTGGTCGGTTAGCGGCGAGGGCATTAGTCCTGAAGGAAATATCCTAGTAAATTCCCAATCCAGCAATTCATCAAACTTTTTATTAGACAGATTGTGCCAGGCAGCAATTTTACCCAACGAGGGATTCCTTGGTCATCTTGAGAGTCAATGGACGGCCCACGGTGACGCAGTCGACATAGCCTTGCTCGTTATGGCCCACAAAGCAGGTTTTACCCGACCAGAGACTATCAACCTTGCGCCGGAAGAAAGTTTGATACCTTTTGAGTCCGAAATTTTATTTTCCGCAAGTCTAAACAACATCAACAATCAACAATGCGCTTTCGTAAAAGGTGCACTGGAAAAACTGTTACCCATGTGCTCAACCATGGCAGACGTCTTTAAAGAAGTGGCAATTGATCCTGAGGGGCTACAAAAACAAGCCGACCAATTAGCGTCAGAAGGATACCGGGTTCTTGCATTAGCCAGTGGCGATATCCAACTGGGTTCTCACGAAGTTTTTTCCGAGGAACACCTACGTAATTTAACACTGTTGGGTATTGTTGGCATGATTGATCCAATGAGGGTGGAAGCAAAAGCTGCAGTTCATGCTTGTCGTCACGCAGGTATCGAAGTCGCCATGATCACCGGCGACCATCCTCTCACTTCATTAGCCATTGCCAAAGAATTAAATCTGGCAAAAAACAAAGATCAAATTGTCACGGGTCAACAAATTAAAACCGCGAAAAATGAAGCTGACATCGATAAACTGACTCAACACGCGCGTGTATTCGCTCGAGTTGAACCACATCAAAAACTCGACATTGTTCATTCATTGCAACGCAATGGCCACTTCGTCGCGGTCAGTGGTGACGGCGCCAATGATGCCCCCGCATTACGCGCTGCGCACGTTGGTGTTGCCATGGGTAAAAATGGCACAGACCTAGCGCGAGAAACAGCAGACCTTGTGATTACGGATGATAACTTTAGCTCAATTGTCGCCGGCATAGAAGAAGGTCGTGTGGCTTATGCCAATGTGCGGAAAGTCATATTTTTGTTAATTTCAACCGGTGCAGCAGAAATTGTTTTATTTACTCTCGCATTATTTACTGGACTACCATTACCATTACTTGCAGTACAACTTCTGTGGTTAAATTTAGTAACAAATGGTATCCAGGATATTGCTTTAGCGTTTGAACCGGCTGAAGGTAATGAGTTAAACAAACCACCCCGACCACCCAAAGAACCAATATTTAATCGGCTAATGGTAGAGCGGGTGGTGATATCTGCGATCACAATCGGCACAGTGGCATTTTTTGTTTACCAATGGTTATTAGCAAATGGATTTACCACAGATGAAGCACGCAATGGTACCTTGCTGCTAATGGTTTTATTTGAAAATGTTCATGTTTTTAATAGCCGCTCTGAAACACAATCAGTATTTCACAAAAACTTTTTCCGAAATCGAATATTATTGGTGGGAACGCTGGCTGCACAACTAATTCATATTTTGGCAATGTACACGCCGGGTTTAAATGAAGTATTGGGTATACAACCAATTGCGTTAGAAAATTGGTTTAAACTATTATTGCTTTCTTTATCAGTATTGTTGGTGATGGAACTACATAAGTGGATTAGAACTAAAATACGCTCTCATCCACTTTAGATTTCAACTATCAATTATTCAACGATAGACAATTGTTTTTTTGCTGTTGATACGAGGTAGGCATCAAGATCCCAATCTTTAAAATGTTTTGATATATCAGCCTCTTTTTCAATGGAACTAGAGGCTGCCAACGCCAGCTGAAGGGTTTTACGTGCTTGTTTGCTCAAACCTCTCAAGGAAGTAAAAACCTCACCCGAAAAATAATTCAACTTGTCATCAATACCACGCACTTGAATCGCTTGATCCAACTGCTCTTGAGTAATTATATTGGGATCTATCGTGTCACTGGCGACAGTATATCGCCATTTACTCCAAAAGGAAGGAACAAAAGCCGCGTATGAACAAACATGTTTAAAGCTTTGCGCCATTTCACGATGCACATGCCAATCATCATGGAGATCGACATCATTCATCTCCATGCTTTGCACAACCACTAAACCATCAGGCGTTAAACATTCTGTTCTTAAGAAGTTATAAAATTCCCGTGTATAAAGCGCTTGCGCAGGCCCTTCTTCAATGGCGTCAACAACATCGATCACAATAATATCAAATTGTTCACCGCATTCTTTTAGGTAGCTGTAACCATCTTGAAATCTTAGCTCAACTTTCGGATGATCAAATGCACCTCGATGAAATGTATCAAGATGGGTTTTACACAAATTAATGAGCTCTTCATCCAAATCAATTAACACGACTCGCTCAACACTTGGATGATAAAGTATTTCGCGTGCGGTGGCTCCTTCGCCAGCACCAATTACTAAGACTTTTTTAGGATTTGGATGCGACAACATCGCAGGCTGGATTAAGCATTCGTGATAAATATGCTCATCTTTTTGTGCCGATTGCACATAGCCATCAAGAAAAAGCACTTTGCCGAATGCGTGAGTATTTAATATGGCATAGTGTTGATAGGCAGTTTCACCGAAAGCTAAGGTGTCTTGGATTTTATACTGATGTTGCTCACCTTCGTTATCATATTCGTAAACCCAATCGAATTTTTTACCTTTGGGCAAGTGCATTAACTTGGATAAATTACATGAATGTTGTGTTTCACCAACTATAGCTTGATCTTCGGTAAGTCTAATCGCTGCTTCATCTATACTCATGTACCACCCCTTAGCACAAATTATTTATTTGATAAAAAACGAATTACGACGGCAATATTTAAGTGTAGAGAAAATGCTCGATGCCTTAAATCATCAATGCAAAGGTTAATATTGATTCGCTTGAGTTTTATTAATACCCACGATATGTTTTATTCTTGTATTGAATTTTATACAGGGTTGAAGCTGAAAATAAAATGAATTTTAGCTGAATTTCGCAGGAAGAACTTTATATTGACTTTAAACAACAAAGCTAGGCGCATGATCACACTATGATTTTTGCACTCAAAGGCGAATATCAATCAATACCACAAAAAATACCAACTCAGGGAGAAGTAATGTGAAAGTAAATATAATTGGCGCCGGTATTAGCGGCCTATACACAGCTTATCTGCTCTCTAAATCTGGCGTTGAAGTTGAAATATTTGAAGCAAGCAAGCGTTCAGGTGGACGAATACTTTCTCTTGCCTATGAAAACAACAAACATGTGGAACTGGGTGCAGAAGTTATATATGACACAAACGGCTTGCTAGTTAAAACGATTAACACCCTGAACGATCCCATATGTGAATTATGTGGCGACAATTACTATTACTACCAACAACAAATAAAACCTTTTTCACAATGGAAAGATAATGCGGCAATAACGCAATTGCTGGATGACATCTATGAAATAGAAGACTACGAAGGAGAAGAAACCAGTTTATTAAACCATTTCCAACAAAAATCTTACTATAACTCGGACATGATAAATTTGGTTGAAGCTTTCGCTTGTGAGTACGGGACCAATGCCGACCAATTGGGTGTTAGAAATCTAGTATTGGAAGAAAATGCTTGGTCCGGAGGTGATGAGGAATATTATTTTCACTCCCGCATGCAAAATGTGGCTGACTACTATAAAAATTTTGTATCAGAACGGATTCAATACGCCAAGATTATTAAACATATTTCCTATGGTGATTCTTCGGTATCAATTACTGATCAAAACAATGAACAACACATCTCTGACAAAGTGATTGTTTCTGTTAATCTTGGCATATTGAAGGCTGGCGACATAGGCTTCTCGCCAGCATTACCTGAAGCTAAACGCAACGCTATTCAGTCTATTGGCATTGATCAAGGCATCAAGGTTATTCTGATTTTTTCTCAACAATGGTGGCCTGACGATTTACTCACAATCGAAGGAGGTAGCTCCTGCCATGAATTTCTTGCAACAAAAGTATATAAGCTTCCCACCTTAACCGGTTTTGTTATGGGAAGGCGGGCAAAGCAGTGTAAAAATATGGATAACAAACAACTGGGCGAAATGTTATGTAACGAACTTGATACCCTATTTGGGCATAAACACGCAAGTAATACCTTGGAATCTGTATTTCATAAAAACTGGGGAGAAGATATTTTTCAAAAAGGAGCATATTCTTTTCCTACGAAAAACAGCAACGGCATGCGAGAAGTTTTAGCACAAACGGTAGATAACAAATTGTACTTCATGGGTGAGGCTTGCAATACAAATGGCCACGCAGCGTCAATTCATGGCGCGATGGAAACTGCCGAGGAAGTTTACCAAGAAATCATGAGTGAATTAGCACGTAATGAATAAACCTATGTCTCATCAGCTTCGTGTTTTCTGAGCTGATGTAGTGATTGAAACTCAGCTTTATGCTCGATGGTTTCAAACAAGTTTCGATACAGTTCTTGCGTTTCCATTAGCTGAGAGTGCGTACCCTGAGCTATCACCTCACCTTGATCCAAAAGAATAACACGATCAGCAATAGCAACCATTTCTGCCTGATGTGCAATAATCAGAGATATACGGCCAGGCGCAAGTTTTAACATAGTACGTGCCACATCTTTAGCCGCCTCACCATCCATCGCAGCAGTTGGCTCATCATAAATGATAACTTCCGGGTTCATCAAAAACAGTCTAGCAAGAGCAATGCGTTGTCGCTCACCACCGGAAAGCTTGCCTCCCTTCTCTCCCACGACACTATCAAGGCCATTTGGAAAACGATCTAGAATCAAATCCACACCTGCTTCACGACACACTTTCTCGATTTCTAAATCACTTGCCTCAGGCGCACCATACTTGATATTTTCCCGAATGGTTGTATTGAACAAAAACACATCTTGCGCCATAGTACCAAGTCGCTGATGCCAGATAGACTCTTCCCAAACACGCAAATCAAGATTACCAACCAGTATTCGTCCCGTATCAGGTACATAGAATCGCTGCAATAATTCCATGGCTGTACTTTTGCCAGCGCCATTGCGCCCGACAATCGCAACAATCTCATTTTTATCTACGGTAAATGACAATTCATTGAGAATCGTACGTGGCGTCTTTGGATAACCAAAACTCACACGATCAAAAACGATATGTTTAATCGAGCCGTGCGGTAAATTACTTTGATTAATCTTTGGATCTGGCGGAACATAATCGCTATCTGACAGGAATTCCATAATACGTTGTGCCATCGCATAGGACTCTAACCAATGGCGATAATATTTACCTGCTCGGCTTACTGGCCCTGCTAAAATTTCCATGTAGGCAATGAACGCGACCAAACCACCGGGAGATAATTCGTCTTTTAAAATCAAGTGTGCCCCATACCAAACAACAAGCACAACACCGAGAATTTCCATTAAATCAAATATCGGGAGCAAATAAGACTCAACACGACCACTGTTGCGTTGAACAGTAGCTCGGTTTTCATTTGCTAAATCCAAACGCTCAGTTTCATTTTTTTCTTTACCAAAGGCTTTTACCGTGCGCATACCTTGGATAACTTCTTGTAGTCGATTACTGAATCGGGCACCTAATATTTGGACCTTTTTTTCAAGAGTTGGTAAAGGTCGACCAATACGAGAAGAAATAATGGACGTAACAACAAGAAAACAAAACACAATGATTGCCAGCACCCAGTCCAGATACAACATCATCGCTAAAACCCCAAACACAACCATCAACTCATAAGGCAAATCTGCAAGGAGATGTTTGGTATTATCTTCAAATTGCGTTGTGTCGTTTGTAATGCGATGAATCAACTCACCCGTTTGTTTGCGTTTAAAGTAAGACATAGGCTGGCGCATCAAATGCGAATACATTTGACGATAGATTTGGTAAGTGGTGTCACAAATGAGGCGTACTTCAAAACGGATGTAAATGTGGTGCACGATATACAGGAGAATTATCACGCCCGCCATTATCATTCCAAAATGATCAATGCGGTCATGGCTGACTTTATTTGAAATCGCTTCATCAATAACTTGTTCTAACAACCACGGCACGCTGAGCTCACAGATAGTGACGACTGCTGCAGCTAATAGCAGAGGAACAACAAGACCGAGTGAATTTCTAAAAATCCAGCCGTAAACTCGACTTGCTTTTGGTTTTGATGAGGTCATAATCTTGATGAAACCCGCATTTCTAATATACTTTAAAGAACAACAAGTTAATGCTGCTTCCCCGATTTATCCACATTTTGCATCAAGTTAGTAAGCACAAAATAGAATTTAAAAACTATAAGCATATTACACAATTATGGGCCAAATGACATAAATAGATCATTTTGCATTCAAAGTCTCAGTGAATTATTCAGTTTAAATTAACTTTTTCTGTCTACTAATGACACCTACTAAAACAAAACCTGAATCATGAATTAATTAACAACAAAACGTAAGGTTAATTCAAAGGTCACTTGTCGAACTAGTATTACTACAAATATAAATAATGAAAAGTGGCAATTAGAAGATACTAAGAAGCCAATTAAACGATGATGTGGGGAGCAATTTGAAATTGTTCTGCTGTACCGGTCAAAGTTCTTATTGTTCCAAATAATCATTCCGTTTCTGGAACTGTCTGTGGCCGTTCTTGCTGCCGCAACAGCGCCTATCTGTAAATTTGTACTCAATATCGATAACACTCTAGCTTACTGGTTAGATTTCACGTGCGTTTTAGGGGAGAGAGCATGTTAAACACAAGTACAAAAACTATATTATTTGCAGTATTTATATTAGCACTGATCACGGCATGTGGCGGCGGCACCGTTGGTTCAAATGGTGGTAGCTCAACTTTCTCAGTTGTTTCTGCCACCCCCGCATCTGGCAGCGAAGAAATTAAAGTTAGCCAAAAAATCCAAGTCGTTTTTAGCGATGATGTTGACCAAACCTCGCTTAACGCATACACATTCCAAGTAATGGAAACCGAGGGCATGTCCATTATTGAGGGCAAAATAGTGTATGACTCATTAACACGTACGGTAACATTTGAGCCCTTTATCCCATTCACATATGACACACCTTTCCATGTGATGGTTACAAATTTAATTCGCAGTACCTCAAGCGTTCATTTGGCAAATACCACGAGTGTTAGCTTTGATACCGAAGAAAGCCCAGACACTAGTTCATTTCACCCAGCCGAAAATGTTACTGGCGTGAGTCCACGAACGTCTATTCGCATTCAATTTGGCACCGGAATCGATTTCGAAAGTTTTGATGAATCAGCATTTACTTTAAAAGTAACTAATACCCAGGCTCCAGTTGAAATGGAAGTTGAGCTTGATGAAGACGCACAAGTCGCTGTTCTGTGGCCAGAAGAAGAACTAGATATAAATACAAATTACACTTATACAATTTCTTCAGCAGTAAGAAATGAATTTGGAGCGGCATATTTTGGCTTTGATAAAAGTGTAAGTTTTACAACCGCTTCAGAAACACCTTTCACCAGCTTCATCGCAAGTAGCTGGGATGACTATGCTGACTCAGTAAAATTGACAGCTGATGGCAATACGCTAATTGTTGCAGGAGAAACTTGGGGCGTTTTAACAGAAAATGTCGAACGTTATGACGGTGAAGCCTTCATTGCTGCTATTGATAAAGCAACAGGCGAAGTTTTAGATACGATTCAGTTTGGATCAGGCATGAATGTCGACGAAGAGGAAGTTCTTGAAATTGCAGATCCCATCTATGACATGGTGACCATCGGAAACGATATTTATGTCACCGGATTTACGGAAGGATCATTTAATATAAATGACACCTTTAAGCAAACACGAAGACTCTTTATCGCAAAATATACTTGGGATGGTGTTTCGATTTTTGCCTCTGGTTCCCCTCGTTTTATTCCAGCAAGCGCAAATCTTGAAGGTTATGCAATTACAAGAAACACCGCAGGCACTGCAGTTTATGTCATTGGCACCACGGACGGCGGCGCCATTCAAGGTGCAATTAACCAAGGGGCTGACGATATTGTCGTTGCCAAATTCAGTACAAACCTTCTTCAACAATGGGTAAAACAATATGGAACGGCCGCAAGAGACATTGCAAAAGGCGTCGCCGTTGACGGAAATTCTGTTTACATTGTTGGTGATACTTTGGGTGATTTTAACAACCCGACCCTGCAACATGTCGGTTTAAATCCGTTTATGCTGCAACTTAACGACACCAACGGTGAAAGGACTGCAACGCCATTCGACACAACCAGTGCTGCAGCAAACCAAGGCAACGCTTTTGCGAGAACGGTAACCGGCGTAGTGGCTCACAACGGCCAGATTACCATGGTTGGCACTCAAACAAATAATATTGGTATCAGTGCATTTGCGCTGCGTTACCAATCGACTAACGGCGTTCCCACCTATCAGGCTTGGGGAGCAGGTACAGGTAATCAGGATGAAGTGGCGACAGGTGTTTACGCAGATCCTAACGGTACGGTTTATGTTGCAAGTACACGTTTTCACGAAATGAACAACAATGGTGTGATTATGAATCATGGTATGACCGAAATCCTTAGACTTGATACCAGCGGTTTCTCACTTTACAGGAACTTGGATGCAGATATGCATGCTAGCGTTCGAAGTATGGTAATGGATAATGCCGGCACCATGTATGCCACTGGTTATGTTCACGGCCATATGAATGGCGTAATGCCGGTTGGTATGGGAGATGTGTTTATCGCCAGACCTTAAGTCATGCTAAACGAAGTCCTTTCAAAATTTAATAATGAAAGGGCTTCATTGGTTTTTTTGAAAGGGGAAATTCTTTAATTATAAAAAGGGCATAATCAATAACTAATGTTTAGTACAACAAAAAGTAATGACTTTAATCGAAGATATAAAATTAACAACACCGATTAAGAATTTCGCCGCATTGAATAATGCATTTAAGTAAACACACAGCCAAGTTCAAAAATAAAAAAGCTGCTACACAGGCTGTTAAACTTTCATCAGAGGGGATAGATAATGCACTACGAATCATCGTTCAAATATGAATGCGGAACCAAATATGATAAGTATCTAATTGAGTGCAAAGATATTCTATACTCATCTAAAACCAAGTATCAGGATGTCAGCATCTTTGACACACATAATTGGGGAAAGGTTTTACTTCTGGATGGTTTAATCCAATCAGCGCAATTTGATGAGCACAGATACCACGAAGCACTGGTTCATCCTGCAATGATTGCGCACCACAACCCCAAAAATGTTTTAATTATAGGTGGTGGAGAAGGTGCTACGGCAAGAGAAGTATTGAAACACCCGTCAGTTGAACACTGCACAATGGTCGATATCGACGGACAATTAGTCGAGCAATGTGAAAAACACTTACCGGAATGGCATCAAGGCGCGTTTGAAGATCCAAGATTGGAATTAGTGATCGGCGATGGTATGCAGTTTGTTCTTGAATGCAATGATATTTTTGATGTCATTATTATTGATGTCTGCGATAGTTTTGAGGATGACAGCCCTACAAAAGGTTTCTTTACCGCCAACTTTGTAACGAAAGTTAAGCGCATTTTGGAAATTAAAGGTATTGTTGTTTATCAGGCAATGAGCACTGCAGCATGTGAAAATGAAAAGTTTATTGAAGTCTTCAAAGGCGTCGATCAAGCTTTTACCTACACTACACCGTATGCCACCTATATTCCATCTTTTTGGTCTGAGTGGGGTTTTGTTGCCGCAAGTGATGTATTTAATATTTCAACCATTTCTCCGGTCAGAATTGATAATACACTAAACCTAAGAAAACTCCCTGACAAACTCAGTTTTTTTGATGAAGTTACTTTACTCAATATGATTAGCTTGCCAAAAGACGTTCGTAATTATTTAAATGAGAGTATGGCACCGTTAATTACTGATTATATTGATTGCGATAAAGTATTAGTTGCTACTTCCTAGGGTTTTAAGAAGATAATTTCTACCTTTCCGCCAGCACTGGTGCTGGCGAGATATTAATGCTTATAATATGCATTTCAACCGATCCTTTAGCAAGTTAATGTCTAATCGTTTCTAACACTGGAAGAAAATTGCCTGAACAGATAGCAATATCATCTTTTCCCAAAAAGGCTCAACAATTAGTCGAGACCTGCCATTCTTTGGCAAACCAAAATTTAGCACCCGCAACTGGCGGTAATTTTTCGGTACGTGTGAATGAAAAACACTGCATGATTACTCAATCAGGCTGCGATAAATCACAACTCACGATAGAAAACCTCATGTTATGTGATTTGGCAAACAAACCTCTGGATGCCACCTTACGCCCTTCAGCTGAGCTAGGCTTACATACAACTTTATATAAATTAGATGGTGAGATCGGAGCCGTACTGCATACCCACTCCATTATATCAACCGTCTTATCTAGAGCAATTACTGATGATTTACTACTTCGTGGTTTCGAAATGCAGAAAGCACTTAGTGGTAATGTCACTCATGATCAAGAAATTATTATTGCCACGTTCAACAATAACCAAGATATTTCCGAGCTCGCCTCCAACCTGGAAAAACGATGGCATGCAGGAGAAATTACTCAGCCGGGTTTTCTCGTACGTGGCCATGGCTTATATGCTTGGGGAACTAATTTACAGGAAGCAAAACGCCACGTAGAAGGACTCGAGTTTTTGTTTGCCTGCGCATGGCAAGAAAAATTACGGGAAAGACCATGAACATAAAAGCAATTGTTACTGACATTGAAGGAACCACAAGTTCGATAGATTTTGTGCATAAAGTATTATTTCCCTATGCTCACTCTCATTTACCTGAGTATGTTCGAGAACATAAGGCGCAAAAAGAAATTGAATTGATTTTACAAGAAGTTCGCGAAATCGTTAACGAACCAGAATTAGATTTTGAAGGCTTGATCAGTATTTTTCTTCAATGGATTAAAGAAGATCGTAAAACCACAGCACTAAAAACACTTCAAGGAAAAATTTGGTCAGATGGATATAAAAATGGCGCATTTACCGGACACGTATACGAAGATGCCGAACGCAATCTAAAAAATTGGCATGCTAAAGACTTAGCACTCTACATATATTCCAGCGGATCTGTTGCCGCTCAAAAACTCTTATTCGGATACAGCGATGTGGGTGATCTAACAGGATTATTCACTGGCTATTTTGATACACGCATTGGGAATAAACGTGAATCAGTCGCCTATCAAAATATCGTGGAGCAACTCGAATTACCTGCACAAAATATTTTGTTTTTATCCGATATTGTTGAAGAACTGGATGCAGCCTCACAAGTTGGCTTAAACACAATACAATTGGTGCGTGAAGAAACGCAAAAAACTGGCAACCATCCCATTGCGCATAATTTTGATGAGATTTCGTTTTAGCGTTATTCCGACATGTTTAATAAACATGCAATAAGGATCGGAAGAAATAAACTAACAAGAGGGGAAAACTATGAGTAATTTAAAAATTTACCACGAAATGGAACCAGAACATCCTTCATTTGAAACACAAGACTTTAACACCATAGCAGAAGAATTAAAAAAAGCAGGCGTGCATTTTGAGCGCTGGACTGCAAACAAGGAACTTAGCGCAAACGCTGACAATGACCAAATATTATCTGCTTATCAAAGCGAAATTGAGCGCTTAGTTGCCGATCAGGGATTTCAATCCTACGATGTTGTTAGTATGAATCCAGATCACCCGAATAAAGATGAGTTTCGACAAAAGTTTCTTGCTGAACACACCCACTCCGAAGACGAAGTTCGCTTTTTTGTACGTGGACATGGTCTTTTTGTCTTGCACGTAAATGAAAAAGTTTACGCCATGTTATGTGAAAAAGATGATTTAATTGGTGTGCCTGCACAAACCCGACATTGGTTCGACATGGGCCCAAACCCAGTCTTTACGGCAATACGTCTATTTAACAACCCCGAAGGCTGGGTAGCCGCTTTTACCGGTGATGATATTGCACAACGATTTCCATTACTAGAGAATTAAAACCATTTCTAAAAACGAAATCATCTTATTTCCAGTATCAAAAACCGTTTCACAGTATATAAATTCTCTTAGCTATGAAAATCACACTAAGAGAATTTATGGCTTCAGACATAATATCTAGAACACCGTCAAGCACACTATCACAAACCCTCTTCTATCAAATACACATAAGAGGTTGAACAAGCTCTAGGCCAGTATTATTTTTGGCATCAAAGGCATTTTTTAACGTCGTTAAATCACCGCAAGGGATGTCATCATTTCCTAGTAAATTAATTGTTTGAACATCCAAATCCAACAAATTAGCTAACTCTGTCACCGAGGTGGCTATTTGGTTTCTGCTTAAATTCAATTGAGATAACTTCAGCAGATTTGATACAGCACTCACATCAATAATTTTATTATTCGCCAAAGACAGCAAGACTAACTTATCTAATCCAGACAAGGCACTGATATCCTCTATCGAATTATTGTCTAGCTGCAGGTTTTCCAGATTCGTCATGTTAGCCAATGATGTAATATCAACTAAATCGTTATCCGTCATCTCCAAGGATGTCAGATTAATCAAACTCGCCAGACTCGAAATATCACTGACGCTCGAAATCGAGAAATTCAATACCTTCAACTGTGTTAGATTGGCAACAGGACTAATATCTTGTAGCAGGTGACTTCCTTTGAGATTCAAAGCTAACAAACCCCCAAGACTCGAAAGTGACGTAATATCCGTTAGCGTCGCACTAGACACAGAAAGATTGGTCAATGTTGTTAAGTTCTGTAAAACACCAACATCAGTAACACCTATATTTTGTAAATATAAATAATTTAATTTAGCCAAGCTTTGCAATGAATTAATATTCGTGATATCCCCATTGTTTTGGAGATTCAAATAAGCCAGCTCCACCAAATTTTCAATCACTAAAATATCCACTAACCTATTTGATGACAAATTCAGATTTATCAATTGCGCCATATTAGATAAAACTCCAATATCAGTTATTAAATTTTCACTCAAATCAAGATACTGAAGATTAACTAGCGCACTCAAAGACGATATATCCGACACTGAATTGTTGTATAGAGAAAGATTAGTTAGCTCTGTTAAACTATTGAGCGGCGACACATCAACAATTTCGTTGGCCTCCAAAACAAGCTTTCTCAGACTGGTTAATTTTGCTATTTGCTGAAGATTAGTGACTCCAGTTTGGCTCACATCAAGCGTTTGCAAACTCATAATTCCAGGTAGAGTAGAAACATCCAGGGTAGATATTTGATCGAGGTAAAGCTCGGTAAGATTAGGAAATATCTCCAAACCACTTAAGTCAACAATTTCCAAACCTGTGCATTTAAGCTGAATCACATCATCAATTGTATTCAACGCTGCATTTTCTTCTATTGCATTATCAACACACTGCTGTAGTGCATTATCTGATAAGCTCAGTTGACTTAATCGATTATCCACCAACACATTAACTGTACGTAGGACCGATGTAGCAGCCAATCCTTGGGCATCAGAAACGTCGTATTTTATTTCATATACACCTAACACCGCCGTGTCTAACTGACTTTGCACAACGATATCAGCACTAATATCGCCACTTTGTTCATCATTTGCGGTAGCACCGGCATCAGTGTAAGTTCCTCCTTGGAATATATCAATCACCGCGTCACCAATTAACGTTAAAACAGGTGGTGTGTTTTCAATAACAACAACCACGCGTGTAAGCGTTAACGCAGCAGCGCCGTTGCTATCCGACACAGAGTACTCAATCTCGTACTCACCGGCTTGCTCAACATTGACCTCACCTGAAGAAAAAACAAAAGCAGTAATATCGCCGTCCTCTGCATCTACCGCTGTAACACCAGCATCTTCATAACTATTTCCTACAAAGAGTTGCACTGTTTGCTCGCCTAACAAGGAAATGACAGGCAGGCTATTTCCTGTGGTGGTTGGATCATCAAGGTCGGAAACAGTGACCAAGGAAGATTGCATCAATCCATTGCTAACAGCTATCACCAGACTTTCACCTTGTGCTTTTGCTGTTAATACGCCAAAACTATCAACATCAATGATAGATGCATCACTAACAAACCAGATCACCTGGTCGGTAACATATTCTTCAGTACCATCGGTGTTTTTAATAACTGCATTGAGCGCAATATACTGAGTCGACTTTATTTCAATTGTCGCTGAATCTAACTCTAACGTTGATGTAGAAGCCGGCATCTGACCATTACCCACAGTCAAGGTTTTACTAACTACCTCATTGTTTATCACCGCTAAAAGGATAACTGCACCATCTTTAAGCCCAACAACTTTTCCATCTTGAGAGATGCTCGCCACCTCGATATCGCTACTGAACCACTGAACACCTGCTGCTAGCGTTACAGTTTCATTATCCTTCGTTTTGCCTTGCACAGATAAAGTCACGTTTTCATCCACATCAATATTTGATGCAGTGGCTTTAAAAGTGAAATCCGAAAGTTGCGAGCTTATATCAGCAGCTGGTTGATGATTGCTCGTTGGAAAAGATTCATCTGGTGTATTAGTACAAGCGATAAGCGTAACCAGGATCGCCATCAAAGAAATCTGGCGTAAATAACTTAGTCCGTATTTCATCATTACAACACCCACATTTAGTAATAACGCACGACATATCCCGCTAATTGAGAAACATCCATTCTCAATAGTACGTAGCTACGTATTTGGGAACCCCACTTTTGGAAAGCCAGATCTACGTCTTTTTAATCAATTCAGCAGCCACCAATTATCGGTAACTACTTATTTTTATTGGAGATTTTTATTTTTCCGTGTGATGTTTTTTTAATTATTTTGTTATCAACTCTGGATCTGGCAAGCATAAAACGCTGAACCAGTTTAATTATAGTTTTCTCTCAAACGAATGTGACACAATGACTTTCCTAGTCGAGTAGAACACCACAATTTGATGAAATGGCAATGAAGATTAATAGAACCGGTACTGGACCCATTCAATCCAGATAAGCGGCATTTTTTATTTGGCAGCTTGGCTATTTATAATGTGTCTTCGCTCAACTAAAAACTGTATGAACCATAAATAGTAGTGTGAAAACATTTTATCAATACCCGCAAACAATGTTAGCGTCACACTGATTTCTTATAGCAATTGACCCCATTATATTAAAGTTGAGCGCTCCCACGGACGACAAAAGAGTCATCGGTCCTACCAACTAATTTGGTAGTTATTCTTTTAGCTAAAGCCTGGCTCAATATCAATACAAGTAAGCGAGCAGATATTAACCAGCCAATTGTATCTAGTAATTAACGCCTTTATGTCGGAAGAAAGCAGCACAAAACATAGCGTACTCATCATCGATGATGATCTCGCTGTTCTTGATCAACTCAATGAGATTCTTAACCAGGACTATCAAGTTGTTAGCGTTAATAATGAACAAGAGGCAATTCAATCTCTGGATGTAAATCAACCTGACCTAATCATCTTAGATATGGATCCTGGTAATTCTAACGGAATTGAAACCGCAAAACGCATTAAGCAAGATATCGATCATTCTGACATTCCTATTATTTTCATCTCAAACCTAACATCCAAAAACGACAGGATGTCATGTTATGAAGCAGGCGCATGCGACTTTATTAGCAAAACATTTTCCAATGAGGAAGTGTTACATAAAGTCCGCATGCATCTTAAATACTATTTAGCGCTCCAAGAAAAAAATAAAAACATTGCCGAAACCCAACAAATGGTATTTACCACCATGGCCCAATCCGGGGAAATTGGCTCGGTAATGCATTTTATACGTGACAGTTTTGAGTGCGACAGCTACGAAAAAATCGCCCATCGAATTCTTGAATATATGAGTGATCAGCAACTCAATATTGCAATATTAGTTAAGTCCAACCCATTTCTTTATTTTTCTCATGAAAATGAAGTGGCACGCCTGGACAAAGAAATATTGGAAAGGTTACATATATTGGAAAGAATCATAGACTTCGGAAAACGCTCTATTTATAACTTCGAGCACATTTCCATACTTATAAAAAATATGCCAACAGATAATCCGGATAATTACGGTCGCATTAAAGATAACGTCTGTTTAATATTGGAAGCGGCTGATGCCAAAGTATCTGCCATCAATAACGAGGAGGTCCTAACAAAACATCATAAATCAATTGAAAATGTTATTGACACTTCAAAAATAACTTTAAAAGAAATTGAAACATCCTTTCAGGATAACGCAAGAAAAAATGAAGCTATCATGCGTGAACTTAAAGACAAAATCGAATGGAGCTTCGTACAACTCGGACTTAGTGAAGAACAAGAAACTGAAATCGCCAATATTGTTGATGACGTTGAAAAAGATTCCACTGCATTGTACAACTCAGGTTTGCAGATTGAAGAACGACTCACTGAATTAGCTGACAAATTTTCAACTTTAACGAATACGCAAAGCCGTTAATCTCTCTCAAACCAATAAATACTCCTTTTTTTATTGGGATTGTAAACACCTTAAGTCTCTACCCCTATTCCATACAAACAATTATTCTTGATTTTCATGTCATTGTCCGGATAATCAATGTTCTAAGCATATATTTGTGTTGCGCTCAATAAATAAGATCGCAAGCAAAGGGGATCATAATCGAAATGGGTAAAACAACTTTTTCTTTTCGTCAAAACGTGGAAAAAATGGTAGATAAAGCCATTCACGGCCTCGGCCTGGATGCAAATGTTGCAAAAATTATTAAAGCGACTAACTCCGTAATTCAAATAAAGTTTCCTGTTCAAATAAAGGGCGAAGTAATCATATTCTGTGGTTGGTGGGCGGTTCACAGCACTCACTTATTACCAGCTAAAGGCGGATTGCGCTTTGCCCCTGTCGTAAACCAAGATGAAATCGAGGCATTGTCTGCACTCATGAGCTACAAGTGCGCCCTGGTGGATGTTCCATTTGGTGGAGCAAAGGGAGGTTTGATGATAAACCCCAATGATTATAATCATGATGAGATGATGCAGATAACACGTCGCTTCGCTCAAGAGCTTGCTCGCAAAGGTTTTTTAAATCCTGCCACCAATGTTCCTGCACCTGACATGGGAACCGGTCCCAAAGAAATGATGTGGATCGCTGATGCTTATAAAGAAATGTTTCCGGAAGATGTAAACCGAAGTGCCTGCGTCACGGGAAAGCCGGTTAATCGACACGGCATTCCAGGTAGAACTGAAGCAACCGGCCGAGGCGTTCAATACGCATTGCAAACCTATTTTCGTTGCACCGATCCTGAATCTAGCTGCCAAGGATTAGAAGGAAGTCGCATTATCATTCAGGGCCTCGGCAATGTAGGTTATCACGCTGCAAAATTTCTACAAGGCGAAGATGGCGCAAAAATCATTGCTATTATTGAAAAAGACGGCGCGCTAGTTAACATAGAAGACGGCTTAGCCGTCAATGAAGTTCGAAAACATTTAGGAGAAACGGGTGGAGTAAAAAATTTTCCAGATGGGCATTTCGTAGAGGATGGAAAATCCGTATTGGAAATGGATTGTGACATTCTCATTCCCGCCGCCATGGAAACCCAAATCACTGAGGAAAACGCCGAGCGAATTAAAGCGGCCATCATTGTAGAAGCAGCCAATGCGCCTATCACATTTGAAGCAGATCAAATTTTACAAAACAAAGGTAAAGTCATACTACCTGATATTTTCACTAATGCTGGTGGCGTAGCAGTTTCCTATTTTGAATGGATTCATAACTTATCACATATGCGGTTTGGTCGATTACAACGCCGAATTGATGAGTCTCGCGGTCGACATTTTTTAACAGCCATAGAATCCTTAAGTGGACAATCAGCACCAGATTGGATGAGACAAGAATTAACTCACGGTGCGGATGAAATTGACTTAGTCCGTTCGGGTTTGGATGACGCAATTAGAAGTTCATTTGACAGCATACGAGATATCATGAACAAAAAACAGAATATCACAGATTATCGTACAGCAGCTTATGCCGTGGCAATCAATAAAATAGCGCGCTCTTATTATGACTTAGGCCTGGTACTGCCAGATTAAATCACAATGACGAATAAACGCCAAGCTATTGGAAAATACCTAGGCCCAGTTTTATTTCTCATAATTTACTTATGCCCAACGCCTTTGGGAATGAATGAATCTGCGAAAATCGTCGCCGCTATTGCCTGCCTGATGGCTACGTGGTGGATTGCGGAAACTATTCCATTTGCGATTACCGCACTCTTACCCTTTTTTCTTTTTCCATTGTTTGGCGTCGTCAGCGTTGAGCAGGTGACTAACGCCTACGCCAACCAGATTATTTTTCTTTTTATGGCCGGATTTATTTTCGCACTGTGTATTGAACGCTGGAATCTGCATCGCCGAATCGCCCTGTTTACCATAAAATCCTTTGGTTTTAGCCCATCAAGGATATTACTTGGTTTTATGGTATCAAGCGCATTTTTATCCATGTGGGTATCCAACACGGCTACGACATTAATGATGATACCCATCGCCATAGCGGTAGCCAGTAGAATAGAGCCCGAGAATCAACAAGAAAAAGTCTTTAGCATTTCCTTACTATTAGGCATCGCTTATGCCGCTTCCATAGGAGGCGTTGCCACCCTCATCGGCACGCCACCCAATGCCATTCTGGCAGGCATACTTGAACAACAAACTGGACTGAGCATTGGCTTTCTTGATTGGATGAAATTCGGGCTGCCGTTAAGTCTTATGTTTTTAGTAACTGCATGGTTTTATTTGAACTATCTCATGAAGAAAAATACCGTCAATCAGAATTTAAACGGGATGGATTCATTAAACAACGAAATTGCAAGCTTGCCCCCATTAAGCAAAGAAGAGAAAACTGTTGCCTGGTTATTTGCTGCGGTATGTATCTGCTGGATAGGTCGCGGCTTAATCGACTTAGCCATTTTTAAAAATATCAAAGACTCAACTATCGGACTCTTAGGCGCCAGCTTACTTTACCTGTTACCCGCAAACCAGGGAAAACAACGCCTAATGGATTGGCAAACCACTAAAAAGCTTCCCTGGGAAATTTTAATTTTATTTGGTGGTGGATTTGCATTGGCCGCAGGATTTGAACAAACACAACTGACTCACTGGTTAGCTTTACAATTTTCTTTCCTGCAGGGAATTAACATACTGATAGTCGTTTTTTGCATCGTGTTATTTGTTATTTTTCTTACTGAAATCACATCCAACACCGCTACTGCAACATTATTAATACCACTGATGATCGCGTTATCTGATACCTTAGACGTCTCTCCAGTTTTACTTGCAGCAGCAGTTGCAGTAGCAACCTCTTATGCATTCATGCTACCAGTGGCAACCCCACCTAATGCCATCGTTTTTAGCAGTGGACGAGTTCCTATACAAAAAATGGTGACCGTCGGTTTTTGGTTAAATATAATTGGCTCTATTCTTATCACATTTATGGTGATAACTTTATTACCATTGCTTATATAGTTCTTAAATCCTCGAAAACGTTTTCTTTGTCTGATTGCTCGCACGCAGGATAATGAATAAAATCGAACACGAAAGCATTGCCGCGAAGTAGCACCATATTGAAACAAATGCGTATTTAAAATAAACCAATCCAACAATCATTGATAATCCTAAAAGGATACCAAAAATGCGTACATCCCGTTTTGACGAGACCAGTAGCGGAACCAATATGATCAACACATAAATCAACAACATTGGTCCGGTCGAAATAAATCCATCATATATTTTGGTAATTGAATAATAAATTGCGTCATAACGGATAGTGGCAGAAAACCAACCATCGTTAACTAATAGTGGAATAAAAAAGCTAAACCCTAAAAACCCACCTGCAAGCATTAAACTAAAAAGTATTTTTTTTCTTAACGCTTCACCTTCGCATAACCATGCTGCGGCAGGCACAACAAGCAACCAAAAAAAATGTGAGAAAAATAAAAATCCCAAGGTAGCGGCTGATATTGCGAAAGATTGCCCTGGCAACAATAACCAGTTAATTCCTTCTGCTAGTTGCTGCAAACCAAAACCAATAGGAAAAATCGAGAAACCCAGATATGCAGGACAAGTCTTGACAGATCGTTGCGCTGTGTAAACACCAAAGGGAATTAAAAAGGCTGCCGCAGAAAAACTGGCAGTTGCAGAAAAACACATAATATTGCGCTAAATCCTTATTATTTTAAGCTGGATTTTATTAATGATGGAAAAAGTTTAACATATTCTCGGCAATGATTCATTCTCCAATTCTGGCACAATATTAGTTCCACCCAGGAAGGTCTCCATAATAAGCTGATGAAATTGATCAGACACAGTACCGATCTGTGATATTGAATTTGATAGACTTTTTAAATCTTTTTCACCCATATCACCCGAGGTAACAAAAACTATTCTACCTTCACAAGCCAAATACAAGGGATTAAAACCCAATAATTCACAAAATGCTTTTACTTGGCTGCGTATAGGTATTTGTTTTTCCATTAACTTGATACCCAGTTTTGTTGAGTCACATACCTCATGACACACTGAAGCCAAACCACCACGCGTCGGATCGCGCATGAACTTTAAACCTGGCAAACTGGCTAAGGCCAGCGCCAAAGATTTTACTGATTGACAATCTGATTCAATCTCACCCTGTAACCCAAAGGCTTCTCTGGCCAGCATAACAGCAGCCCCATGATCACCAACAGGACCGGACACATAAACTTTATCCCCGGCTTGTATATTAGTGATCGCCAACGTTGGATTAACAATTTCTCCCACACCAGTGGTGGCGATTTGAATGCCGGCTATTGATCCCTTGGGTAATACTTTTGTATCACCGGCAACGATCAACACGTCATTTACTTTCGCTTCCTCGCCGATACTTTTAAGAATTAGTTTTAACTCGCGAAAAGAAAACCCTTCTTCTATGAACAAATTGACAGTCATATAGGTGGGCTTGGCACCACTGACGACCAAATCGTTAACCGTTCCGCAAACGGCCAACTTTCCAATATTTCCGCCGGGAAAAAATAAGGGATCTACGGTATAACCATCTGTGGTAATTTTTAACGAGCCTTTAGAATTTATTAGCGCAGCATCCTGACTCGTTAAACTCACGCTCATATTAAAGGCTGGTGCGATGATTTTTTCGATTAACTGGCGCGTGAGCTTGCCACCATTTCCATGCGCAAGACTAATTCGCTCCTCGCTCACTGAGGCAAACTCGAACCGTATTCAATTATTTGACCGAGGGAAATCGCAGCATCGTTTGCTGGCAATTGACGATTAATCAAAACCTCAAAACCCTGCAGTTGCAACAAGTTTGAAGCCAATTTTCGCAACAAATTGTTTTGAAATACACCACCGGTCAATCCAACCTGTCGAAAATATTTTGACTTCTCCTGCGCCAAAGTGAGTTCTAAAATGACATGAGCCAGGGTATTATGAAAAACTTTAGCACGGTAACTGACATCCAACGACTCATCTTGCAAAACAGTTAATAAGGCGTGCCAGTCAAATCGGATAATTTGATCATCCCCAGTTTGCCAGATTATTTTGACATGATCGGTGGTTACATGACTCGCTAGAGCTTCCAGCTCCATTGCCAACTGCCCATCATAAGTAATCTCATCTCCGAGGCCAAGAAAGTGTGCTGCCGCATCAAATAAACGTCCAATAGAGGATGTATTTGGGCAATTCAAATTGGAATCCCAGAGTTCCCTCATCTTATCAACCGGCCTGTTCTTATTCTTGTAGCCTATCTGCGAGTGCCAGCACAAACTCGCTGAAATTCGCCAGGGTTCTTTTATGGCATTTGATGCACCCACCAATTTAAATGGCCTTGTGCTCGCCACTCGCTGCCATTCCCCAGGCATACCATAAAATGCCTCACCTCCCCACAACTCACCCGTTTCACCATAACCTGTGCCATCCCAGGTGAAGACAAGCATTGGCTGAATGACATGATGTTCAAAAGCTAATGCGGAAGCATGAGCATGGTGATGCAATATCTCTGAAAACTGTTCGGTCTCATTTTTCACCCATTGATTTGCTGTATACCGGGGATGTTTATCCACAAGATAATGAGAGATCTCCAAATTGTACATTGTTTGAAATCGATCAATCTGTCGCAGCATATTTTGCCAACTATCAAAATTATTCATGTCCCCCAAATGCGGACTCTGAATTATTCGATTTTTCCAGGCAACAGTAATGGTGTTCTTCATTTCTGCACCTAATGCAAGCACAGGTTTATCGATATGAAATGGCAATGTTCTTTCATGGGGAGCATATCCTCGTCCCAGGCGAACAGGCATATCTTTTTTAAACACGGAATCATCCAGACCATGATATATATCCAGGTCATGATGAAGAAACGCATCGGCAACATTATGCAAATTTTTTTCGGCTTGCTCGGCAGTTGTAATGATGCTTGCGCCTGGCAAATTGGCAGAGGTAGCGATAAGCGGCTTTTTAAGTTTGTCCAGCAAACGTTTTTCAAATCCTGTCGCTGTCAGTAATATGCCAATACAATCAAGCCCAGGTGCAATATTTTCTGCGAGTTCGGTTTCCTCTTTCTTGCGCAACAAAACAATGGGCCGAGCACTGTCCGTTAAGGTTTTCTCATCATCCGCACTCAGGGTAAATATATCTTTTAATTGCGCTACATTCTCATGAGAAAACATAACCGCAAACGGTTTATGAGGACGATTTTTTCTTATCCTCAGCTTTTCGACCGCCGATTGATTTTCTGCATCGCAAAAAATTCGATAACCCGTCGCGCATTTAATGCAAACGATATTTCCAGATGCTAATAAATCGCTACAATAATCAATAATCGCTTCCTGGTCAGTTATCTGATGATCTCCGTGCTTTAACGTAAATCGAGGCCCACAATTTGGACAACTGATGTTTTGCGTGTGAAACCGTCGATTATACGGATCAATGTATTCAGCCATACACAGGTTACATTTCTTAAACGCGTCATAACTCGTGTTTTTTCGGTCCAATGGAAACTGGTATAAGGTAGAGTAACGCGGCCCACAACTGCTGCAACCAATAAATGCATAATGATAACGTCTGTCTTGTGGATCATTAAACTCTTCCAAGCAATCTTCACAAACCGCATAATCTTTAACATTATGAATATTACATTTGTCGCGAGAGCTTTTTTCAATAACAAACTTTTTTAGGGTAGGTTTAACTTCAACATCTAGCCCACTAATTTTGTCTACCTTTGCTAAACTTGGAATATGCTGATGAATGGCATCAACAAAATTTTCCATATTACCCTGACTGCCTTGTGCGAAAATATGCACATGGGATCCCGCATTTCGAATACTGCCAGTTAATTGATTCAGAGTAGCCAAGCGATAAACAAACGGACGGAATCCCACACCCTGGATGGTGCCTGTTATTTTAAACTCTTGGGCAATGATTTTCTTAGGACGCATAAATCGCTTCCGGCTTATTTATACAAACACCCGTCGTAGACCAAATGTGGCAAGCCCCTTCATCGGATACCATACACGGACCAACGGGTTTAGCCGGGGTGCAGGCTTTTCCAAATAATCGACACTCGGTTGGCAATATTTTCCCTAGTACCACTTGATCACAATCACAGCCCAAGGGCATATCTTGTTTTTTTTGAGACTGCTCAGCTTCCATGGCTGCAAACAACTGATTAAAATATACCTCTGCATTCCAATGATCATAGCTCGGTTTTAATCTAAAACCCGAGGATTCCACCTGGCCTATGCCACGCCAATCAGCGTTATAAACCGAAAAGTATTTGTTCATCAAGTGTTGCGCGGTTTGATTACCTGTCTCATTAACCACTGTCGGATAACAGTTATCAAGAAATGGCTGCTGTTCACTGTACTGCCGACAAACTGAGTAGATTGCGGCTAATAAACTTGATTCATTAAAACCGGCAATTGCACAAGGTGTCTGATATGTTTCTGATATAAAATTCCACTCAGCACCGCCCATGACACTCGCCACATGCCCAGGAGCGATTAAGGCATCTAGCCTGTTAGCTGGCGAATCTAACAAAAATTTTACGATGGGCCAGGTTTTTCGTGCCGCAATCAGGAATTTTACATTGTCTGGAACACCTTGCTCCATTAGCGAAACAACAGGAGCCAGTGTTGTTTCAAAACCAGCCACAAAAAAAACGATTGTTTGAGTCGGATTCTGCTTAGCGAGATTGAGCACTTCTAGCGGTGAAACTATGGGTATTACCTGGTTACCTAAGGCACGAGACTGTAACAAAGAATTGAGAGATTTTTTACCTTTACTGGTAGGCACTCGCAACATATCGCCAAAGCTCGTCAGTATTACATTATCTTCTTCTGACAGATTAATGGCAAATTGAATAACCTGCTCTGGGCAAACACAAACCGGACAACCCGGGCCAGGTATTAAATGGATGTGCTGAGGCAAAATCGAACGCAGTCCGGCCGCAGAAAGGGTCCTCTCATGACCACCACAAACATTCATAATAGAAATATCACGAGATAACGACAAAGAATGAATTTTCTCTAACCAATGTTTTGCGTTCACTCGAATTCCAATTCCTTGAGTAACATATCAACACCCGCTATGAGTTGAGTGTTTTCGTTACCACACAAAGGGCAATCCATCTGCGCAATTGATACAGGGCTTGTTTCACCACATTGTCGACATTTAACGGTGATAGATTCTCGTTCGATTAACAGGTTGGCATTTTCAGCACAGCTACCTTTGGATGCGAGGGGAAACAAACTTTCCAGCTCATCCACATCCACTCTAGCTAATTCACCAATGGTAAGCTTTACATTCTTAATCGCTTTATTTGGGTGCGCTGCCGCTAGCTGCTCAATCTGTTTAATGAGGTTTTTACAGGTCGACATTTCATGCACTAGGTTTCACCTTCCAAGGACTGCATCTGATCAATTAATTGCCAGCGCGTTTCGGCCTCAGCATTTTCAACTTTTTGAATAGCGTAACCAACATGCACTAAAACATACTCACCTGGCGCCAGGTTTTGATCTGCTAACAAAAAAATATCCACATCGCGTTGAATGCCTTGATAATGGCAACGTGCAACAGAGCCCGCAAGTGACAAAATTTGCATGGGAACACCCAAACACATAACTATTTAACAAAGTCTGAAGAAAGCATACAATAAGATTAACCCGTAGTTGTTTTGCAAACAAGTCTACAAAAACGAGGGATTCATGGATCAACGTTTTCTGCCGCGAAACGAGTTTCATCAATTAATTGATGTCTTATTGGCTGCAGATTATTCAGTAATCGGACCTCAGGTTCAAAACGGTGCCATTGTGTATGACAGCATGACGAATGTTGATCAATTACCCAAAGGTTTTACCGATGCCCAGGAAGCTGGACAATACAGTCTACACCAATCGAACAATCCATATTATTTTTCCTGGGCCGCAGCTGCCCAATCCATTAAACCACTTTGTTTTAAACCCAAAGAAGTTTTGTGGAAATCCAGCATCTCAGATCAAGGAACGCTGAATTTTACAGAACCCCTACTCGACGTAAAGCCAACAGCCATTATCGGCGTTAAAGCCTGTGATATTGCCGCTCTAAAACTACAAGATCAACATTTTCTCGAGCAAGAATATGTCGACCCGACTTATAAACGCCGACGGGAATCTTTGTTTATCATTTCCGTTGATTGTGCCTACCCTGCCGCTACCTGTTTTTGTCATTCCACGAATGATGGGCCGACTAATCAAACCGGGTTTGATATTAATTTGACTGAACTGGAAAACGGCTTCATTATTTCCACTGGCACCGACGCCGGCCAATCTATCGTTGATGGGTTACAATCTTATGACATAAGCGTCGACCAATTAAGCGAAAAGTCAAAACAAGAAAAAACCGCGATTAACCAACAGCGCAAACTACCACACACTGACATAGCTCAAACATTAAAACACGCACAAGATCACCAACAGTGGGATGATATCGCTCAACGCTGCTTAGCCTGCGGAAATTGCACTGCGGTATGTCCGAGTTGTTTTTGCCACAGTGAGCACGACGAATATCCGCTAAATTCACCTGAGGTTTCTCACGTCAGGCAATGGGACAGTTGTTTTAATCATGGCCACAGCTATATCCACGGCATTGTCATTCGATCAGAAACCCGTAATCGGTATCGACAGTGGTTAACCCACAAATTTGCAAACTGGGTAGATCAATATGGTCGGTCTGGTTGCACCGGATGCGGACGATGCATAAGCTGGTGCCCCGTTGGAATCGATGTAACTCAAGAGTTAGCCGTAATATGTGGAGAGGAAGATGCCTAAATTCACGCTTCCCCACACTGTCGAAGTCGTTGAACGAATCCAGGAAACACCCACGATATTTACCCTACGACTACGATTCGTTGATCAAAAGCAACAACAAGATTATCGCTTTCAACCCGGCCAGTTTAATATGCTTTATCTGCATGGCATCGGTGAAATTCCGATATCCATTGTTTCCGACCCAGCTGATGAAGCCTTATTTGATCACACCATACGGGTGGTTGGACGCGTCACAAAAGGTTTAAGTCACTTACAAACGGGGGACCAAATTGGAATTCGCGGTCCTTTTGGCCGAGGTTGGCCCTTGAAAACCGCACTTGGCAAAGATGTGATTTTGGTCACTGGTGGTCTTGGCTGCGCGCCAGTGGTATCCGTTATTCGCTATGTCATACGTCGACGAGATTTGTTTGGCCGACTGGTTATTATGCAAGGTGTAAAACGCGCGGATGATTTGATTTGGCGCGAACAATATACCCAGTGGGAAGCATTGCATGATACCCAAGTCATCCTCGCCGCCAGCGAAGAAAAGCAGGCGTCATGGCCATGGCACACTGGCCATGTTACAAACCTGATGGACAAAGCGCATTTCAATCCTGCCAATGCCATCGCTATGATGTGCGGCCCAGAACCCATGATGCGTGCAGCCATCGAACCCTTGTTACGCGAAGGCGTACCTGAAAATGATTTGTGGCTCAGTATGGAGCGCAACATGCAATGCGCCATTGGCCACTGCGGTCATTGTCAATACGGGGATAAGTTTATCTGTAAAGATGGCCCCGTTTTTCCCTACGCCGAAATCAAACACCTCTTTGGCCAGGCGGGGTATTAAACTCATGACAAAAAAGACAGTTGCTATCCATAAATTTTCTTCCTGCGATGGCTGTCAACTCGCATTTCTTAATCTAGGTGAAGCACTTTTAACATTAACCGAACTGGTGGACATCAAGCATTTTGCCGAAGCAGGATTACTAAACGAGCAACATGCCGTAGATATCGCATTCATTGAAGGCAGTATTTCGACGCCTCATGAGCTCGAACGTATCAAACAAATTAGAAAAAAAAGCAAAATTTTAATCAGCATTGGTGCTTGTGCAACATCTGGCGGCATTCAAGCGTTACGCAACATCAATGATGCCCAATCCTGGATTGAAGGGATTTACGCAAAACCCGAATATATTTCCACACTGGATAATAGCTCACCCGTTTCGGAATACGTGACTGTCAATTACGAACTCTGGGGATGCCCCGTATCAACTGAACAAATTGTTGTTTGTTTACAATCATTGCTTGCTGGCGTCTCTTTTAAAGACAATACAGAAAAGGTCTGCATGGAATGTAAACGGGAACAAAATATCTGCAGCTTAGTAACCAACAATACTCCTTGTTTGGGACCTGTAACCAAAGCGGGCTGCGGTGCCATATGTCCAGCGTTTGGCCGAAACTGTTACGCTTGTTATGGTCCGGCAGTTGATACTAACACCTCGGCGTTAAGCCAACGCTTTGAAGGGTTTGGTTTATTACCTGAAGATATTGCCCGGCGCTTTTCACTATTTAACAACAATGCACCGGTATTTCGCAACATCGCCAATAAATTACTAGAATCTAAAACAGATTAAAATACGAATTGTATGAGTGATAAAAAAATAAATATTCATGTGCCAGTGCTTACCCGTGTAGAAGGTGAAAGCGCACTACATCTTAATATTGAAAACAATGAAATTACAAAATTGGAACTCAATATCTTTGAACCGCCAAGATTGTTTGAAAAATTCCTCGAAGGCCGCCACTACTCCGAGGTACCTGATATTGTTGCCCGTATTTGCGGAATTTGCCCTGTCGCCTATCAAATGAGTGCCGTTCACGCATTTGAAAACCTGTTCGAGGTAGAAACCAACCCTTGGATTAAAAATATGCGGCGGCTGTTTTATTGCGGGGAGTGGATAGAAAGTCACGCCTTGCACATTCATTTACTGGCAGCACCGGATTTTCTTGGATTTGAAAGCGCGCCAGAAATGGCCAAAACTTTTCCGGCAGAAGTCAAACGTGGCATTCAAATTCAGCATGCCGGCAATCAAATTGTCAAATTTCTAGGTGGCCGAGCTGTACACCCAGTTGGAATTCGGGTTGGTGGTTTTCATCATGCACCGTCTGCTCAAGCAGCACAGGAGCTGTTAGACCAACTAAAAAATTTACTGCCTCAAGTTGAAGCATTACTACCCTGGGTCAGTAGTTTATCTATGCCAGATATTCAACAGGAATTTACGCAAGTTGCTTTACAGGATAGTAAAGAATATCCGTTTGTTAGCAACCAAATTAAGAACAATAAAAACCTGAGTATTGACATATCCAAATACGAAGATCATTTCCAAGAACATCATGAGCCGCATTCAACAGCACTCTTCAGCTCGCATGACGGTAAACCTTATCTGGTTGGGCCACTTGCCCGAGTTAACCTGAATCATTCTTTACTACCCGACAATATCCAACAAGCAATAGCCAATTTAAAGCTGAGCTTTCCTAGTCAAAATATGTATCACAGTATAAGCGCACGAGCGATTGAAATTTGGTACGCCTTTATGGAAAGTATTCGAATTTTAGAGAATTACAAACCCACACAAACACCCTATGTCGAAAGCGAATCAAAAGCCGGCATAGCTTTCGGCTGTAGCGAAGCACCTCGCGGTATACTCTGGCACCGCTATGAAATTGATGATAACGGCTTAGTGATTAATGCCCGCATTGTGCCACCAACCAGCCAAAACCAAGCAAGAATTGAAGAAGATTTACGGACCTCACTCACTGAATTAGGCCTGGACCAGGATGAAACTGATATCCGCCTGCACGCAGAACAAATCATTCGCAACTATGACCCATGCATTTCTTGCGCGACACATTTTCTTGATTTACGTATAAACCGTTCGTGAATTCACTGATTGTCGGATTAGGCTCAGCCAATGGCCCGGATCAATTGGGTTGGTTATTGATTGATAAATTAGAAAAAACGTCACTAAATTCAACTAGCACTTTCATAAAAAGCAATGGCTCAGGCACCGATTGGTTCCATGAGTTGCACAATTCACAAAACGTCATTTTTTTAGACGCCGCGTTTTCACATGAAACCCCAGGAAACCTGTTAACACTTTCTTATGACGAACTGAAGTCATTTACAAACCCATTGAGCAGCACGACACACAGCATATCGCTGCTTGACAGCATTGACCTCGCTAAAAATATTGGCGTGCTTAATATCCCCGTTCATGTTATTGCGATATCTATTGGCCCGGAATATCTTCCCAATAAATTCGACGACAATGAAAAGTTAAACATCCATTCCGTTTCACAAAAAATTACCCTTTTTATAAAAAGCTTGAACAAACAACTGATAACAGCGACCTAACGACACCCTGTTAGTCTTATAGTAACCTCAGACTCAATTATGCAAGAGCCTGGGGTTACACTTTTTACCTCAATTATGAAATCTACCTTCCCGCTTATACCTACATTGAGTCAACGGATCACCATCAAATGAGCCACATGCCGCGCTACTTCCCCAGCCATCATCATAAATCACTTTACGATAGCGTTTAACTGAGCCCATATGCTTTCTCTCCCAATGACCTGGCTTGACTTTGCCTTCATGCTGCTTCTTATAATTACCCCAAACATTTTTATAGTAAATTCTGTGTCTCGCCCACAACCAATCTCCCCATTCTGCCGGGGTACAATTAACAATATAACTGTCCGTATACCGCTTTTTCCCACCAAAACTTGAGGATCCATAAGTCTTAGGCAACATGCCAGATTCTGCGGGATCAAACCAATTCCACCAGCTGTAATAGGGATTAAAACACGCGCTAGACACAGCTGCGCTTGCAGTCGCACTGACACTAGCCAAGCTTAATGGACTAGCTCTCACTACGTGAGTCGTGGTTGAACGTGAGTGTGATTCTACTAATATCTGGCTTTCGTTTTTTTCCTTTAACAACAACTCTGGAACCGGCAGATAATTTGGTGTTACAGTCAAATACAACTCCAACAAACTTTCAACTTCACCAGTAACAAGTTCTGCAACACCGATACTACCTTGCTGTAACAAGCTGAACTCCTCAGACTCTGCACTATAGGAAAACACCACATGTAAACCGTTTTCATAATACAGATCTGCCAGAATTATAGTGCGAGTTGGTATCTCATCATCACTATCTATCTCAGCTGCCATTCTTTGATCTACAGAGATTTTTGACGATACTTCATCCGCAAGACACAAAGTACTCATTAGCAGCAAGAATAAAAATAGTAGAATATTTGTTAGACTTTTTTCCAATGTATCCCCAATTAAACGCTTCCCGTGCATATTTATTTCTCCTTAAATTCTTAAAGCAAACAAACATTTCCAGCCAATTAAAATATCCTTGCCATCCCCAATAGCTAAACAGCCGAAGTTACGACTCATCAATAATAAAAACGCTACAAACAGCCTGACTTTAATATTGAATAAGAAACTGTAACCAGTTCCACCAGGAATCAATCCATAGTTTTAATTGACGAAATCCAACTCTACGCCAACATAACTTACAAATGACTAACAAAATAATTATTTTCCTTAGTAGAGTTTTAGTTACACCAAACGTAGATTTTGTTAGATCTTCTATTCCTGTCTCACTAATTCACAATTTGTGAGTTAGCTGTAAGTCCATATTTGCCAAAATGACTGTGATGCTTGAAGACGATAAAGTTCATACAAGTTAGATAATCACAAATCACAAACAAAGGAGTAATAAATGAAAAACCATTTAATTAACGACAAGAGGAAAATTGCGCAACCACTATCCAAACTTTTGATTAGCTGCGCTATTCTACTGATGACCACACTGTCCTCATCACTGTATGCTGATGTTTTACACGATCAAAGCAACAACAAAGCCGAGAGTGTTATTGGCGGTGGGACTGAATATTCTGTTCTGGATGATTTTTTTGTACCTAATGGCGGCTGGAATATTAATAAACTCGAAACGATTGGAATTTTTAATAACAACATACAACAGATAGATAGTATCAAATTATTTCTATGGAAAAATATCTGGAGTGGTGACCCATCACAAAATGAGCCCGACATGCTTAACAATGAAGAATTGACCGTGACAAATTGGGAGGTGCAGCCCACTGGAAATGAGTTATTGGATCAAGTTGAACTAAAAATGACGATCGATATCGCCGAAACACATATAAAAGGCGGAGAATTTTATTGGATAGAAATCGTTGTATTCGATTCAATTGCAGGTGAACATTTTTATTTTCAAGCAACAACAAACGAAACCCACTCAACCGCATGGTTACGTCAAGGCTTTGGCATTGCCCTTGAGCCAGGTGGACCAACGTATGGATATACAGACGTCGTTTTCAAGCTATTCGGCAATCCCATTGATTTTGCTTTTGATGGAAAAGTCCCCGAGGAATTAACCGTGGAATTTGAACCACATGGTGACTCAGATTCCTCGGTAATGGCTACTAAAAAAGAAAATCCGACAATAGATCCCGATATCGGCGATATATGTAATCATTACATGAGAGCGAGCTGCGAATTTACAATAGAAAATTAGCAAACCACCTGCTGTGTTTCAGAAAGTAGTATACAAGCATTTAGGTACGCAGAAAGTAGCGTGTTTCAATAACTACCCTATCATTGCGCTTGAAATAGTGCGCTTTGAATTAGAAAAGGTTAATTCGATTTAAATATTTATGATCGGTATTGATCTATGACCAGGGAACTGAATACAGGGGACATTGATTGATCCCTAACGTCGCATAAATTATTAAGATCAGGTGCTTTTTAGCGTGGTATTTATAGCGTGGGCACGCAGATTTTTTATGGCTTGAGCATCGTCACTCTCGACAATTGTTCCAGACATTGTTCTACCTCCTGCATCCATGCAGTCGTCTGCGAAATCCATAAAAATCAAGTACGACGCTAGAAATGTTGCAATAGTAGCAAAAGCGTGGTCCTGACTTAATAATTTAGCAACGTTAGGGTTATATCTGCCAGACAAATCTAAATCTTCACTCTCGAGCGTATCTAAATTTTTTATTCATCAAATGTCTTATTGATACCAGCTCCAATATGAGTGGTAGACAGACTAGCGCCATCACCTGATGTAGTAAAATTTGTAACATCTACAAATACAAGCATTTCGTCACTTAATAAATACGATAGTGAAGCACAAAAGGAAAAACCCGCTCCTGACTCATTATCTTCGCTTTCAGATAGAAGTCACTTATTTGAGGGACTGTAACAGAAACTTTGTGAATCAGAACAGGGTCTTGTGAAGTCGGCACCTCATTCTTTTCACACAAAACCTAGAAGCCCTTTTACAATAAACTCGCCAATTAGTAGAATGAGGTTCCACTGTCAATTTCAGATGCGAATGGCATAACCAACTCAAAATTGGCCGAAACAAATTGGATACTTCCATAATAATCCTCAACATTTACGCTGAAGCTTAACATTGCCAAAAATACCAATGCAGCTACGCGATGAAATTTTTTCATTTTTCTATTACCTCTTTTCTTACGAACTATTATTTTTCAATATATTAAGTAACAAATTGTTTGATAACTGCGATGATTAAACAAATTAATCACTGTTATTTACCTAGAGACGCAAAAAGCTGTATTATTTATTAATGGATTGATTAATTAAAAACACCCAGAATTATGATTATTTTTTCCACAACTCAGCACAAGTAAAGACAATAAAAAAGAAATTTAAAAAACTTTATCAAATGTAGAAATAACCGGCGTCTCCTAAAAAATACTAAAAATAATGAATTTTACGGAGAAATTATGAACAACAGACCTTTATCTAAAATCTTACTGGCTACGAGCCTCTTGACCATGAGCGCTTGTATCGAGATCACCAGCAACGACGCATCGCAAAAAGAAGGTTCTTTTGTGAATGGTGAAATATCGGGTATTCAATACAAAACCGCTTCCCACTCAGGGGTTATTGATCACAATGGCCATTTTCAATTTCATGAAGGAGAGATTGTCAGCTTTTACATTGGCAATATTAAAATCGGTGAAGTTGAAGCCAAGGAACACATTTCCATTCTTGACTTAACATCCGAAGATGATGCGATTGATTCTGCACAAATCCTAAATCGTTTACGATTACTATACACACTAGATGAAGATGGGGATCCTTCAAACGGGATCCAAATTTCAAGCCATATAAAGGGTGAAGCAGAAACCGTTTCCATTAATTTTGATCAATCCACTGTTAACTTTGAAAATGATAACAATGTTAATGTATTCCTCGCAGACAACAGCAACACCAATCTTGTTAGTAGCGATATCGCTTTAGAGAATTATCGCAATGAAATTCTACCTAAACTTATACCTGGTGATTTGCTACTTGCCGATACATCGCTTGACCTGCCTGAGTTTCCTACTGCTGAAAGTTTGAATACGGACAAAGCCAAACGTAGCGGCTGTTTTGCTTGTCATGCACTTAACAAAAAAGTCGTTGGCCCGGCCTGGATTGATGTTGCGAACCGTTATCAAGATCAACCTGAGGCCCGAAAACATTTATTCTTAAAAGTCAAACAAGGTGGTAAAGGGCAATGGAGCGAAGTTACTGGTGGTGTACCGATGCCTCCTTATTCACCAAGGGTAAGCGATGAAGATATATTAGAACTGGTTGATGGTATTCTGCAATTAGATGAAAACGATATTCCAGCATCAAGCAACGAAACCGAGGAAAATAGCCATCCTGAGCCCGAGACAGAAACTAACACTGAAACCGATGAATTACCGGAAATTCCTACCGTAGAAGCATTAGACCACGTTCTCGCGAAAAGAAGTGGTTGCTTCGCTTGTCATGCCATTGACCGAAAAGTGGTTGGGCCAGTCTGGATTGATGTTGCAGACTACTATCGAGAGAATGAGGATGCCCGAGAATATTTATTTGAAAAGGTTAAAACCGGCGGCAAAGGTAACTGGACCGAAGTTACGGGTGGTGTACCAATGCCCCCTTATTCACCACGAGTCAAAGACGAAGACATCTTAACATTGGTTGACGGTATTTTATTATTAACTGAAGATGATCTACCCAAAACCCATGAAGAAGCTGAAGAACCCATGGAACCAGTAACATCAAACCATCAAAACATGCATCATGACAGCAAGGAGCTAGCTGAATTTCCCACCGTAGATAGATTGAACTTGGAATTAGCAAAGAGAAGTGGTTGCTTGGCTTGTCATGCAATAGACCGGAGAGTGGTTGGCCCTGCTTGGGCCGATGTTGCTAAACGTTATCAAGATGACCCGGAAGGTCGCATACATTTATTTACTAAAGTAAAAACTGGTGGCAAAGGGGAATGGAATGAGATTACCGGTGGTGTGCCCATGCCCCCCTATTCGCCGAGAGTACCTGATGACGATATATTGGAACTTGTAGACGGTATATTATTGCTATTAACCAACAACTAGGAAACCGCTGACTAAGTCCGATTGAATCACTGGCAGCCCTCCCCTTCCCAACGTCAGTGGTTCAATTCCCTCTATAATTCCCAATATTTTCATAAATTATTGTGCCTCCTTTCAATAAAATTTAGATTTCCCGTCAAATCATTAAAAAGTCGGCGTCTCCTTATCAATAGAGCAAACGAGGGAGAAAATAAATGACCATTAAACCAATAAACTCAAGAACCAAGTTAAAATTCCAGATAAATTTTTTTATTTTTCTTAGTTTTTGTGGATTACTACTGATTACCTACATTATTAGTCAACCAAATAATGAAATTAGAATAGCGCCTGAACAAGACCTACCGATGTATACTAGCGATAAATTACATAAAACCAGTGAAGCCTTACCTCGAGTGACTGATCCAAACTTAAGAGCATGCATTCAGGCTTATCACACGACCTTTACTCAACAACTAACAGAATTAGATTGTAGCCAAAAGGAGATCGCTTCTCTTAACGGCTTAGAATACTTCACTACCCTCACTGAAATAGATTTTTGGCGAAATAAAATCAGCGACATTTCGCCACTGAAAAACCTGGCTGTGTTGAAAGTCATTGAGTTAAGCAATAACAATATACGCGATATCTCTGTGTTCAAACAACTTACCGCATTAAGGGAATTAGGCTTGGGTGGAAATAATATTTCCAATCTTGAGCCATTGGCTAAACTCAACGGCTTACAAGAATTAAGACTTTTTAATAACAAGCTAACCGATATATCTTCTTTAAAACAATTAACAAAACTCGAGATCTTGCTTATAGATCGAAATCAACTGACTGACATTTCGGTGATAAAACATTTAACGGCACTCCGAGAACTCGGTCTTGACTCAAATCAGATCAAAGACATATCAAGTTTACAATCTTTGATGTTGCTCTAAGAATTGTCTTTAAAAAAAACGAGATTGCTGATACCCATGTCTTGCAAATGTTAACCAAACTACGGGAACTTAATTTGGAGTTTTATCCGAGTCTGGATTGTAAAAGTCAGAACGTAATAAATAGTAATATTTACGGACTCAACGATAAAAATACTGGAGTATTTCAGTGAGGAAAGTGTAACAAATCAAATAATTTTGCCATGGTTTATCGCGACATTTCCAATTCGGGCTTAGATTAAATTTAAAAAAGAATTAGCAATTTCTTATTTAAACGAATTTTCTGGTTTCAATTGGCAGCAGCACAAACTAACATAAAATATCGGTTAAATAACAACCTATCCTTAAACATTGACTCTATATCCAAATTAAAAAAAACGGTATCATAATGCCCCAGTCAAACAATAAATATACTTCGAAAAATAATAACATGTTTAACCGGTTTTTCGCTTTACATTCGTCCATTCTGCTTCGCCTATGCCTGATTTTACCCATCCTGATTCTAGTAAATGCTTGCTCGCTTGAAACTGAAACCCAAGATAATTACGCCTATTTAACATTTAGTTTTTCCAATCTAAACAGAAATATCAACTCAAACCACCATAACAAACCAGGCAATATTCCAGGCCTGCCATCAGAAGCAGATAAAATCAAAATCAGCATACTCGATGAATCCGGAAAAATTATTCATCAAGGCGAGGTTTCCGCAGCAAATCCAGAATTAAATTTTAACGTTGAGATCAATATCCCTTTGCAAGTGAAAGGTCAAATCTGGGCGGGAGAAGAATTGATATATGACGGCGCACAATCAATAGCGCCATTATATGCTGGGGAACAAAGACCGATAGACCTGGCTTTGGAGGCCATGGTAAGTATAAACCTGAAAACGCCAACAAGTTCTGTCATCGCCGGTCAATCCCAACAGTTTTCCATTGAAGTCCAAGGATTAAGTAATCCAGAAATTAAATGGTTCGTTGATAACATAGAAGGCGGCAATGAAAATGTCGGGTTTATTGACGCACAAGGTAATTACACTGCACCGGATAATCCTGATAAAGCAGAAGTTACTATTAAAGCTATCCCCGTTGCAGCGCCTTCGTTTGCACAAACGTTTGTGAATAGTTTTGGAGGTATTCCAAAACAAACAAGTAAAGCAGTTGTGGATGTATTGCCTGAGATTGTGGATGAGAATTTGAGGGCGTGTATAAAAGAACAAAACTTGAGTCTGGTTAGTAATATTACTTCTCTAAAGTGCAATGAACGTGGGATTGTGTCTTTAGAAGGACTGGAAAATTTTTTTGAGTTAACTGAATTGGAGCTATATGGAAATTTAATTGAAAACATTAATTCGATAAGTGGATTGTTTCGCTTAGAAAAGCTAACACTCGGCACGGCTAATGGAGTATATAAAGGAAATTTAATTTCTGATATAAGCGCTGTTTCAAATTTGACATCGCTTACCGAACTGCGTCTTTCTAAGAATCTAATTACGGATATTAGTCCTATAACTAATTTAACGTCTTTGTCTATTCTTGAGCTTTGGCATAACCAAGTAACAGACATTAGTTCCGTATCAAACATAACTTCCCTAACCGATCTCGACCTCTTTAATAACCAAATAACTGACATAAAACCACTAGCCAACCTAACATCACTTGTTCAACTTAATCTTGGGCAAAACCATATTACTAACATTGCACCTCTATCTAATCTAACTTCGCTAACTTATCTAGAACTTTCCAGCAATCAAATCACTAACATTAACCCATTGGAAAAGTTAACTTCATTAAATCATCTCGACCTATATAACAACAACTACATCTCCGATATTGGTGCAATTTCGAACTTTTCATTTTTAGTTTTTCTCGCTCTTCATGAGAATCAAATCACCGATATCAGTCCACTATCAAATCTAACATCACTTACCCAACTCTATCTCGGACACAACTATATAACCGACTTCGATCCATTATCTAATTTGATCTCACTAAGTTGGCTATGGCTTTATGACAACCAAATTACAGATATCAGATTCGTAGAAAAGCTTACGTCGTTAACATTTCTCGACCTAGAAAACAATCAAATAAAAGACATTAGTTCTGTGAAAAACTTGCCCTCACTCACTCAGCTCAATCTTGTTGAAAACCAAATAACTGATGTTAGCCCAATAACAAACCTAGACAAACTAACTGATTTAAAATTACATCAAAATCCAATCTTAACATGCCAAAGCGTCGAGATTTTAGATCAACACTTTGATTCTAGTGATGGTGATTCTATGGGTTTGGTACAATGGGATATTTGCAAAGATATCCAAAACACATCTGGATTAATTACTGATGTACTGACATTTACTAAAGATGACAATTTAAGGGAATGTATTCAAGATAGAAATAAAACTTATATAAATGAATTATCAGAACTGACCTGTAACAATAAAAATATAACGTCACTTGAAGGATTAGAGACATTTTCTGAATTGACCGAGTTAGTTTTAAACAACAACAATATAAGCGCTATTTCACCAATTTTACAGCTGCCAAACCTAACAACCCTATATATAGAAAATAACAATATAAGCGATATCTCTGCATTATCAAGTCTAACAAAATTACGTTACCTTTCACTTGATAATAATAATATTACGGATATATCGTCCCTATCTAATTTAATAAAATTACAACGACTCTATTTGGGAAAACCGAACGGAGGTAGAGAGGGAGGTAACAATATAAGTGACATAACCCCTTTAGAAAACCTAATAAATTTAGAGGAACTTTATATATCACAAAATGATTTAGCTGATATAACAATCATCGGCAAATTAATAAATTTGACAGACCTAGATTTATACAAAAATTCTGTATCTGATATTAGCTCAATTTCTTCACTTACTAAGCTTCGGCGTTTAACTCTAGCTCATAACAAAATATCAGACCTTTCACCATTATCTAATCATATAAATATTGAATATTTGTCACTTACTCGAAATCAAATAACTCATATTTCGCCAATTTTAAATTCAATAAATATCAGAAATCTTTATTTTGGCGATAACAGAGTACAAGACATAAGTGGTTTGGAAAATCTCACAAACCTTGAACACCTTCAAATTGGCTCCTGGGAAGGTGGTAATTTTGTAAGTGACATTACTGCTCTTGCGTCACTTGATAAACTAAATAGGCTTTACATTACTGGTAATAATATTTCCGATATCTCGGCAATTAGTAATTTAATTAATCTTACACATCTCGTATTACGAGATAATAATATAGCTAATGTATCTCCAATACTTAATCTTATAAATCTGCAGCTCTTATCTATGGGTAATAATCCAATCAGTCAGTTACCAAGTTTGTCCAATTTGTCAAACTTAACATATTTAAGCATTAGAGGAAGTCAGCTTACAGACGTATCTGAATTAAGTAACTTAACATCTCTAAACAGGTTACATGCGGGAGAAAATTCAATTTCTGATATCACTGCGTTAAAATTTTTAACAAAATTAACCTATCTGGATCTCGAGTTCAACAACATCATTGATATTTCTCCGCTAGAAGATTTAAAAATATTGGAAGAAGTATATTTACAATCTAACTTGATTTCCGATATGACACCAATAACCCAATTAAATGCATTAAAAGTTCTCTACATTGCAAACAACAAATTATCTTTCTTACCAACACTTGATGCCTTACCCTCGCTAAATAGGCTCTTAATACATGAAAATCTGCTAACCAATGTTGATCCAGTAGCAACACTTACCCAATTAGAATTTCTAAACATCAACAAGAACCCCAAGTTATCTTGTCTTAGCGCGAAAAATATCGACCAACAATTGGATAGTAACGATGGACAACATAGTGGATTAGTACGATGGGACACCTGTGTACCATAAACATCGAATAAAACTTATTGAAATAAATTGGCTATAATCATGAAATATATGAGAACTATTTTTAATTTGAGATTAGCGTTTACTTTATGTATACCCATTCTCAGTAATGCAGCAACCATCACAATTCCCCTTTCCCTCAACACCCCTGTTAACTCCCCAGCTGGTGCAGTCAGCCGAGGAATAGCACAAATATGCCCAGACTTTTCCACAGTGGTTTCTTCAAACAACAATAATCAACAGCAGTTATTATCTGTTTGCACCAGTATTGAAGATGACCAAGCCACAGCAATAGAAATCTCCAACGCGTTTGAAGAAATGTCTGCACGCGCGATGACATCGTTAATACATTTTACCGCTCGCACCCCCATTGCCGGCGATTTTGGACGGACCTCTGGCATATCAAGAGGAGACCGCCTAAGTAAATCCAAAAAACGAAAATCCCTCATTAACAAACAATATATGCAATCATTATTCGGAAAATCTGGAAGTTGGTTAAAAGATATCAATATCTACTCTTCTGTAAACGCAACATCTGTTGAAGAACAACGAACCTTCGCTGATGCCGATTTTACTGGTTCCAGCTTGGGGTTGGTAATTGGCGCTGACACTAAATTATTCAATAATTTTGAACTTGGGTTTGCTTTTGATATTGCCAAATCAAACTTTGACGTACTGAATAGCGGAAAATTAGAAACCGCCCGTCAAAGCCTGGTGACCTATGGATCGTTATCGTTAACTGATCAGTGGTTTTTCGAAGCTGTCGCAACTTTGAGTAATTTGTCCTATGACCTTACACGACCCATCAATTTTTCCGTTGCAGGAAATCCATTTAACGAAGTCGCCCAAAGCAGTAGCAGCGGTAGTCAACTCAACGCCTCTGCTGGCAGCGGTTATGAATTGAACCCACCCTTTGGCGCCAGCTTAATTGCATGGACAGATGTCAACGCCGTCCGCACCCAATTGGATGCCTTTCAAGAAAGTAATGGCAAAGGTTTTGATCTAGAAATTGATGCCATTAATGTTTACGTGGGCCAATGGCGCATCGGCTTTGATAGCGCAAAACCCATATATCAATCCTGGGGCATTATTGTTCCGCAGTTATCTGCCTTGTTTGTTAGTGAGTTTTATAACAAAGGCCGACCGGTCAACACTCAGTTTGTGAATGATCCCACCAATTCAGGATTCGGATTTACTAGCGATGACAGAGATCCGACTTATCTTGATCTATCTGCTGGTGTTGCTTTTATATTGCAACAAAACATTAGCGCCTATGTCAGTTACCGGCAATATTTGCTATTGGATAACTATTCTCAAAGTCTCATTTCTAGTGGTTTTCGAATGGAATTCTAGATGATAAATAATATGAAAGAAAATAAAATAATATTTCGTTTTTTATTGGCTTGGGTATTAACTTGTATTTACGCTTGCGCGCCTACGCCCGAGACGAAACAAGCCTATCTCACCATAAACCTACCAAACTTTGAAATTACCACGAGCAAACATAAAACTTCGAAAAAAATCAGAGACGTCGCCGGGTTTCCCACAGAGGCCGACAGGGTTATGGTTTATGTCACCACTGACACAGACACACTAATCAGCCAGGGTAATTTGATGGATACTGACGGTGAATTAAATGTGGCAGTTGATATAAATGTTTCGCTTAAAGTTACCGGTGAAGTTTGGGCGGGGGAAGAGTTGCTTTATGAGGGCACACAAAATATTGAACCGTTATATGCTGGCGAATCACGGCCTATCAGTTTAGCGCTCGATTCTCTGGTTGTTTTAAATTTACAAACACCGGAAACTTCAGCTAAAGCAGGACAAAGTATTAAGTTAGAAGCTGATTTACAAGGAATAAATAATAGTGATATAAGATGGTATGTGAATGATATAGAAGGTGGGAATGATTTATTTGGGACGATTGATGCTAATGGTAACTATTCAGCACCCAGTAATCCAACATCTAACCAAGTAATAATTAAAGCCATTCCTGTTGCGGCACCTTCATTCGAAAAAAGTTTTGTTAATGTGTTTGAGGAAAGTGTTGATCAACAGACTACACTTACATTGGCTGATGCTCTGGTAAATATAATTGATGATAATTTGAGGACATGTATAGAAGAACAAGCCATTACCTCAGTTTCCGAGCTGAGAGTATTGAAATGCAATGAACGAAATATCTCCTCGTTATCAGGACTTGAAAATTTTAGCGAACTTGTTGAATTGGAGCTTTATGGTAATTTAATTGTAGACATAAGCCCCTTAAGTACACTGCTAAACCTGGAAAAATTAACTCTTGGCAAGTTAATAGAAATACTGGAAGCATATAATCTAATAAAAGGTAATAAAATATCAGACATAACTCCGATTAGTAATTTAGTCAATCTCACCGAACTAGATCTTTCTAATAACTTGATTGTTGATATCACTCCAATATCAAATTTAACATCGCTTACTATTCTCTTACTTGATCAGAATATCATCGACGATATTAGCCCCATTTCAAATTTAACATTACTAACTCAATTATGGATTGATGATAACCAGGTTGTCGATATCACCGCGATTGCAAGCTTGGTTTCAATTGAAAATTTAACTTTACACGGAAATCATATTACGAATATAAGTGCATTAGCAAACTTAACATCACTTTCAGGCTTCGCAATGGCCGACAATCCTTTGAGTGACATCAGTCCTCTAGAGAATCTAACATCACTAACTGAACTTATTTTAAACGAAAACCAGATAAGCGACATTAGTCCCTTAGCAAACATGACAAGCTTGACTTTCCTCAACTTGGGATTAAACCAAATTGTAGATATTGATCCAATTTCCAGCTTAACATCATTAACTACTCTTTTTCTTCATAATAACCAAATTTCCAACATCAATGCTGTGGCAAACCTTACATCTCTAACTGATCTTGACCTTTCAATAAATAATATAATCGACGCTAATGCATTAGAAAACTTATCTTCGCTTACTTGGCTAAACGTAGCTTTCAATCAAATTACTGACATCGGAATTCTACAAAACCTAACTTCACTAACTGAGCTATATCTAGAACACAATCTAATAGAGGACATTAGACCGTTGATTAATCTCACCAATTTAGCGAACGTATCGATAGATCAAAACCCAAATCTAACCTGCTCTAGTCTAGAAACCACAGATTCTCATTTTGACACCAGTGATGGAAACGTTAGTGGCTTAATTAAATGGGATTCGTGTCTTCCTTAACAGAAAGTATTTTGGTTTGGCAAATTTAAAATGTGAAATATGACTTAAGCATAATGGATATCAAAAATATAAACGCCTCACCCAGGTCTGAATCAGACTATTAGTTTCTATATGAGGAAATAATAGTTAAGTAATTTCCTTTTCAATATTTGAGAAATTCTTTTCATAAACTCAGCCAAAATAATCCTAGATCTTGCCGGCATGCCAGCTGAAGCGTATTAAAACCTTGGGGCATGCAACCACCAATGCTAGTGAAAGAATCAACGAAGATAACTTGTTGGTCGCTGGCAATAAACTAAATTTGCCTGTTAAAATAAATACTGCGATGAAAGTCAAAGGCGAGTTTTGGGCGCGTAAAAATTTATTATATGTAGAATTTCAAGATATTCAGCCGCTTTATACTGAGGAATCTCGACCTATTAATTTAACATTGGATCCACAGGTTGTTTTTAATTTATAAATATGCCTCTTCAGAAAAATCTATGGGTCGATTCCGGCTCTGGAAGTTTCCCCATCGTATGAAATAACGCTATTTCAAGCGTTTCGTACTGTCTAAATCCATAGGCTTTTCTGGTGACCAAATTAACT